>Ga0233344_1000001_pt1 | contig 95494 bp, 71 predicted proteins | sample GEONDECOMP281_FD_180697 | JGI IMG/M metagenome (GOLD analysis project Ga0233344, IMG submission 180697) | Leaf litter microbial communities from Shasta-Trinity National Forest, California, United States - GEON-DECOMP-281 | ecosystem: Environmental > Terrestrial > Plant litter > Unclassified...
AAAAAATAAGGATGCAAAGTTACAAATTAAGAATGGAAAATGATAACAGTGTAAGGAAATACATTGGTTTCCAAAAACTTAAATTGGTTTGGTTTTTGTTCATTATATTTGGCCATTGAAATATTAACGTTTAATCTCCTTGTTATGATCAAAGTACTTAAACTTCAAAAAGCATTAATCTCTATTATAGCAGGTGTATTGACCCTGATTGCCTATATTATTATGAGCCAAAATAAAATAGAAGGAAGCAGGTATGTGCTGGAAGCCTCGGGCTTACTGCTCATGCTTGGCGGTCTCCTTTTTTTATATCCTATCTTATTTTCAAGAAAAGACGAGAAAGGATGTATAGAGCTTGATCCCGAAGTTCCTATCATAGAAAGTACAGAACCTGAACGCTAATTTTATTATTCCCGGGCTTTGAGCTTGCAGTATAGGACACAGTGGTTTTTAGCTATAGAAATCCGTTGTAAAAGTATGGTAAGTCCATAGTGAGTCCAGGTCGAGTCCATGTTTTTATATTAAAAACATGGACTCGACCTGGACTCACTATGGACTTACCATGGATTCATGCAAATTGTCCTATACAGGTCTTACCTTACAAATTCGTCTATACATAGTTATACTTGTGTCTTATAATTGGTGAATTCTTTAAATCGATCTGTAAATTCCCTTCATTTGGATAATATTTTGCTTGTTTAAATTAAGAATAGGATATCTTGCTATTAATTTAAAGAGCAAATTTACAGGTATGGCCTATCCTAAAAGTTTACCTTATATTATTGCTAACGAAGCTGCCGAACGTTTTAGTTTTTATGGCATGCGATCTATACTCACTACTTTTCTTGTACTGCAGTTCTTTAATCCTTCACTTAACCCGGCAATGCAGGGCGTTGCAGAAGCAAAGGCCAATGAGGCTACCCATTTTTTTGTTTCACTGGCCTATGCTGTACCTTTCCTCGGTGCAATAATGGCCGATTGGTTTTTTGGGAAGTATAAAGTTATCCTGTGGATCTCTATTCTCTACTGTATTGGCCATTTGCTGCTCTCCTTATTTGATACGCAGCTGGATATATTCAGACTTGGGTTAATTATCATCGCTATAGGTGCCGGAGGAATTAAATCATGTGTTTCAGCAAATGTTGGTGATCAGTTTAATGCAGAAAATCATCATTTGTTATCAAAAGTATATAGCTGGTTTTATTTTAGTATCAATGCAGGTTCGGCATTATCCACCCTGCTTATTCCAATTATTTACTCTGTCTACGGACCTAAATGGGCTTTTGGGATTCCGGGTGTGCTCATGGCAATTGCTACAGTGATCTTTGTACTTGGACGTAAAACGTATGTACGCGTTCCGCCCAGTGGAGTTAAAAAGGATAACTTCGTTTTTATAACCGCTTATGCGGTCAGCCATTTCTATCAGAAGAAAAAGGGAGAAGCCCTGCTCGATGTGGCAAAAGCTAAATATAATCCTCAGAAAGTAGAAGATATTAAGGCTGCTTACCGGGTAATCGGTGTATTTAGCTTTATTCCTATTTTCTGGTCCATGTGGGACCAAAATCTTTCAGAATGGGTACTGCAGGCTGGAAAACTAGACCGCCATATGTTCGGTCATGAATTATTACCACAGCAGATCCAAACCGTTAATCCTTTCTTTTTACTGCTGCTTATTCCGGTATTTAACTACCTGATCTATCCTTTATTTGAGCGGATAGGCATAAAAACTACTCCCTTGCGTCGTATAGGTGGTGGATTGGTACTCATGGCTTTTACATTTGTGGTGATTGCACTGGTACAGACTGAGGTTGATAAAGGACTACATCCTACTTTTTGGTGGCAGGTATTTGCTTATTTTTTCCTCGCTGCTGCAGAAGTAATGGTGTCGATCACCTGTCTGGAATATGCCTATACACAAGCTCCGGCCTCTATGAAAAGTACGATGGGGGCAATATGGTTATTGACCATTGCTATCGGTAATGTGTTTACGGCATTTGTGAACAGAAGTATTTCTAACCATGGCTTCTTTGCCTCTTTAAGCGGAGCCTCTTATTACTGGTTTTTTATAGGGCTGATAGGGGCTGTGATTTTGATCTTCCTTATAGTTTCACCACGGATCAAAGAGCAAAGTTACCATGCGGTATAATTCCCTGATCCCCCATTCATCGTCGAATATAAATTTTAATTTATCAGGTTATTTTAAATAAAATATGCGTTTCAATCATTTTATAATTGTTCTGTTGTTTGTTCTTGTTTGCTCTTCTGCTCAGTCACAAGTGCTAAATAAGCAAGCTACACTTAACCAATTCAGCTTCTGGGAAAATAAGGACTGGAACTGGTATAAAGACAATATTCCTTTTTTAGAAACCCCGGATAAGGATATAGACATGACCTATTATTACCGATGGGACATGATGACGCTGCACCTGGTATACGGCTCACCAGCCTCAGGCTATACAGTTACCGAATTTATTGACCGCCCCTGGTGGTCTGGTACTTATGGTGCGATCAGCTGTTCTGTGAGTCAGCATATTTATGATATGCGCTGGATGCGTGATCAATCCTATGTGAAAAATTATGAGAAATATTGGTTCTATACTCCAGGTGCACAGCCAAGAACCTACTCTACATGGCTGGCAGATGCGATATGGCAACTGTATAAAGTAAATTATGATCAGAAATCGGTTACCGGATTAAAAGATAGTCTGGTGACTAATTTTGCTGGTTGGGAAAAAGAGCACTGGGTAGAAAAAGAAGGACTATTTGCCTGGTCGGGCATGCACGATGGTATGGAAACAAACATCAACAGCCGCCAGACTCCTCAGTGGTTTGAAGGTGTTTCTGGTTACCGTCCAACTTTAAATAGCTACATGTGGGCAGATGCCAAAGCGATCAGCAGTATTGCCGCCTTATCCGGTGATGAAAATACAGCTGCTTTATTCACCAAAAAAGCAGCACTGATCAGGAAGAATTATTTGGAAAAAGGCTGGAACGCTAAAAAGGATTTCTTCATGCACAAAAATGAGAAAGATGAAGAAGGGGGACTGAAGGCCAATACTTTCACCTATGAAAGTGGTAAATATGCCGGTAATGAACATGGCAGGGAAGAAATTGGATTTATACCCTGGTATTTTAATATGCCCGAAGATAATGCTGGTTATGAAAAAGCCTGGAAATACCTGATGGACCCTAATTACTTTTTTTCTCCCTTCGGACCAACTACGGTAGAAAAAAACGACCCAATGTATATGGTAGCCAAGCACTGCTGTGCATGGAGTGGAAATGCATGGCCATTTGCCACCGCACAAACGTTAAAGGCGATGGCCAATGTAATCCAGAACTACCATCAGAGTTATGTAGGTAAGGAAGATTATTTTAAGCAATTGCAGATCTACGCTAAAACCCACCGCAAAGGGGAGAAACCTTATATCGCCGAAGCCAATGATCCTGAAACGGGCTCTTGGGATGGGCATGATGTGCCTGGTCATAGTGAACATTATAACCATTCTTCTTATGTAGATCAGATCATTACAGGTTTAATGGGGTTGGAGCCTATGGCTGCAGATTCTTTGGGCGTAGATCCGCTGATCCCTCAAAGCTGGGCTTATGCCTGTTTGGATGATGTGATCTATCATGGTAATAAGATTACGATTATCTGGGATAAAACCGGTGAAAAATATAAAAGGGGAAAGGGGCTGCTGGTGCTGGTAAATGGACAAGTGAAGGCTTCCTCTCCATGGCTTAAAAAATTAGTCATACCTATAAGCAGTAAGGCTGTTGCCGCTTCACCAGTTCTCGTTAATTATGCTGTGAATAATGAGAAGGACAATTATTATCCGCGTGCAAAGGCTTCCTTCCCTGGTTCCGGAGCAGATGTGGAAGCTAAATTAAATGACGGGCAGTATTGGTATGTGAAGCCGACTACCAACAGATGGTCTTCGGTTTATGCAACAGGAAGAGAAAGCTGGACGGAAATAGATTTTGGAGGCAAACGACCTGTTAAACAAGTAAAACTTTATTTTGTAGATGACATTGCTGATCATATCAAAGCGCCGGTTCAGTATACCCTTCAATACTGGAATGGACAGGCCTGGTTAAGTATTCCCGGACAGCAAAGGATCTATCCGCAAGCTCAGGCAAGAAAAGCAAATGCTATAAATTTCCCTTTGATCAATATTTCTAAAATTAGGGTAGTCATGACATCAGCTATCGGAGCTGCAGTAAGTATATCCGAAATTGAAGCCTGGGGGCCAATGGAAAAGATGCTGACTACCATTGCTGCACCTGTAAATACAAATATGGCTTATAAAGATGTCGCTGCGTTCAGTGCCTCTTATTATTCGAAATTTGATGAGCCAGGAGCGATAAATGATGGATATACAGATCCAAATGCAAGATGGACAGCTTATCTTTCTCCAAATCCTACAGACTGGCTACAGTTTGACCTAAAGAAAGAAAAAGTAGTTAAGGAAGTGCGGATGTACATTTTTGATGACCATGGCGGTACACAGCCTCCATTGGATTATACCATCGAATATTGGGACGGACAGGCTTGGCAGAAAACTGCAAAAACGATAAAAATGCCGCTTAAGCCTGTCGCGCATTTAAATCTATGCTATTTTACACCGGTTAAAACCAGTAAGATCAGGATTGTGGTTACCCATCCAAATCCTTCAAAAAAGATATTTAGTGGGTTTTATGAAGTAGAATTATATTAAGTATACAATGCTTTTCAAAAAACGAGTTTTAACTTTAATTTGCTGCATGCTGATTAGCAATATGTTATTTGCGCAGCATAAAACTTATACTGCAATAGGTGCTGGCAACCCCATTCTTCCCGGATATTTTGCCGATCCAACAGTTAGAAAGTTTGGTGATACTTTTTACATCTATGCTACTACTGATGGTAATGGTGGTGGCTTTGGGCCTTCACAAGTATGGATATCTAAAGACTTTGTGAACTGGAGCCTGCAGGATATGAACTGGCCTTCTACGCATTACTACTGGGCACCTGATGTAAACCAGGCAAAAGACGGTAAATATTATATGTATTACTGCCAGCCGGTAGAGATCTTTGGCGCGAGTTCCACTACTCCCGTTGGTCCCTGGACACCCCTTTTGCCGAAAGGAGTGCCTGTAGTGAAGAATTTTCTGGTACCTAACGTGATCACGCTCGATGGGCAGACCTTTAAAGATGACGACGGTAAGATGTATATGTTCTGGGGTACCTGGGGCATTTATCCTAACCATGGCTGCGGTGTAGGATTTCTAAATCCAGACATGAAGTCATTTGCCAAAACGGCTCAGATTCCAAATACGATCGCTAAAGATTTTTTTGAAGCACCGTTTATGTTTAAGCGCAATGGTATATACTATCTCACTTATTCTTCTGGCCGCTGTGAAGATGATACTTACAGGGTACAATATGCGATCAGTAAAACCGGGCCTATGGGGCCATTTGTTTTTGGAAAGAACAATCCGATTTTAAGTACCAATGGTGATGGAACGGTACATGGGCCGGGTCACGAGTCTGTATTACAAAATGGGAATGATTTCTACATGATCTATCACCGCCATAACAACCCGCATTCTGGCGGGGGATATCACCGTCAGGTGGCGGCAGATAAAATGGTATTTGATGCAGCAGGGAATATTGAAAAGTTAGTGCCTACCCACGAAGGAGTTGGGTTTCTTGCTAAAAATGCTAACCCTTCAGTAAATCTGGCGCTGGGTAAATCTGTAACAGCTTCTTCCAGTTACAGCGATGATTTTAAGCCTGAATATGCCGTTGATGATAACAATGGAACGTTATGGAAACCCCGTGATAATACCAGTGCATCCTGGTTAACTGTAGATCTTGGTGCCTTAAAAAACGTGCAAAGTGTACATACCCAGTTTGAATACGCTACCTGGTACTATCAGTATATAATTGAATATTCTGCAGATGGAAAAGTCTGGGGCCTTTTTGCTGATCAAACTAAGAACACTACCCATGGTAGTCCGATGATTGACCTGAAGGATGTTAAAGCCCGTTATTTACGCTTAACGATTACCAATACAGAATATCCGGGTTTGAATAAGGCCGTATGGAATATCAAAGCTTACGCCGATGATAAATATCATCCAAAGATGGCTGTAGCAGCTAAAGATCCTTCTACTATCCCTGATATTAAACCACAGGGATTACTGATCGATCTGGAAGCAGATAAATTTGATCAGGGCACTTCGATAGCAGAGTGGAAAAATACAGGGAAGCTTGGGGGCTCTTTCCTTGCTGCTTCTGCAACTGTACCTGCTGTAGAAATTATCGGGGGTAAAAAGGCCGTTGTCTTTGCTGGAAGTTCTTCTTTTAACTCCAGTTTTAAGGCGCCTGCTTCTCTGAGCGGTAATAGCAGTTTTTCCATTGCGATGTGGGTTAATAATCCTGTTATTGAAGATGAAGAGCCCATACTGTCCTGGACAGCAAGAGGTGGTGTTGACATGAGTAATGCTGCCATAGGTTATGGAAGTAATAAACACTGGGGTGCTGCTGCACATTGGGGCTGGGCAGATATGCCCTATAAAAAACTTCCGGCAGCGGGTAAATGGCATCATATTGCTTTAGTGTTTGATGGTACCAATGAGAAATTATATGTAGATGGTGTACTGGATAGAATAGAGTTAAAAATGCTTTTTCTGGCTAACCTAAAGGATTTTGTACTGGGTACTACTGCAGATCAGAATGCATTTTTCTCTGGTGCATTAGCATCTTTAAAAGTCTATGATATTCCATTGAGTGCTGAGGCAGTAGTTAAAATGGCTGCAGAAAAGATTAATTCTGATGCAGCTGTTTATCTTGACGCAGCAAAATTACCTTATGGAACACTTAAAAGCTGGAAAAATGAGGGGTTTAATGGAGGGGATTTTGAATTTAAAGATGATCTGCCAGTAGTAGAAGATAGAGCTGGTAAAATGGCTGTTAAGTTTAGCGGTGAAGGATATAAGAAGTTCCATCAACAAATATTATCTTCTCTTAAACAAGGTTATAGCTTTACTGCTATCATTCAGTTATCAGGAAAAGAATTTGGTAAGGGCTGGCATCAGTTGGTAAAAGCTAACCCTGCACAGATCTATATAGATGGCAAGTTAGCTAACGATGAAAAATATGGATTGAATACTGGCGCTGTTTCTTCTGTGATGGTATATAACCATGAATTTGATGCCGCAGGTGTGAATGGCTTATATGAACAATGGAAAAAGACGATGATGGGCCAACCCGTTAAGATTTCGTTTCAGTCGCTTCCAAAAGCATTAAGTACAGAAATGGTGACTATGTCTGCTCCAAAAGTAAACCTTCCTGGAAGTATATACCAGTATGCATTCACAGAAGTGAGCGGGAAAGCCGGAGGTGCTGGCAGTGGGTGGACTAATAAGTTTGATTACCTAAATTATGGCCTTACTGCTGATCAGGAGTATTCCTATACCTTAAAAGCCAGGGATAATTATGGCAATGTTACTGTCGCCTCTGCTTTAGCAAAAGTAAAAACCAGCAGCGATTCGTTTACGCTTTTTACAGATGATTTTAACCATCAGGAAGACTTTTTAGCAGAAAAATCAATAAAGCTCTGGGATGGATTTTTAGGCACTGCTGATACTGTTCGCAGTGCTAACGGAATGCTGACCTTGAATTCGAAGAATACCAAATGGGATGGAGGAACGCCTAAAGGACCATTTTTATACAAGAATGTAAGCGGAGATTTTGTTGTTGAGGTAGAAGTTACAAATGTGAGCGGATTGCAGAAAAAGATAGCAAATGGTGCAAACGATGTGGGATTAATGGTTCTTGCATCAGATAATTCATTTAACCTTTTACAGAACAGTATTTTCCCAGGCTGGGGAGTTGGGAATATGGTAACCAGTTTGGACAAAAATGGCAGGGCACAAACGAATAATGCTTCGGCATGGGGTTATTATCATCACTTACAAATACAGCGGTCGGGAGATACTTTCTATTTAAGAGGAAGTACCGATGGTAAACAATGGAAAGATCTGCCTGGAAGCCCGGTATTAAGAGCGGATATAGGCAAAACTGTGCGGGTTGGCTTGTTCCACGCTACTTACGGAGAACAAGGCGGATATGGTAAGTTTGCTGGTTTCAGGTTGATACAGCCTAACCACTAAAACGAATGTTAAACAAATTATTTATTGAATTCGTCAAGTGTTTTTCTTATCAGACTAACAATAGACTTGTCCACATTACCACTGGAAATTATCCCATTCATAATTTGATAAAACTCACTATCACTTATCTCACCTCTATATTCTAATGTTTTAGACATTAGTTTTTCTTCGGCGGCTTCCAAAGTATAATGGCTAAAAACATTGTTGCAGTCTACATAGCTGTCTTTTGTTAATTTATTTTCAGCAGATGGCTTAACCCAAACTAATGTCGATGGATCTTGGCCTGTCACTTCAATACGACGTTTAATTTTTTCGTATTTTGAGGTACAGACCACTAAGTGAATAACTTTCGCTTCTATTTCTACTAAGATAAAATAGTGAGGTTCATCTGTATTCAAAGCTTCGCTAGAAAAATAGTATAGACCTTTAGGCGCAAAAATTGATGAAGCAAGAGAAATAGGCAGCTCCATATATCAATTAACTATACGTTGTAGATTGCCTTATTGAATGTTGTTTGTTCTACAAAATAATCCTTCAAGAAAATAAGGCTATCAGGATCTTGCTGAAATATTTTAAATGGATGTTCTTTTGGGTCATTAAAGAAATCAATATAATCCATATCTGCTCTCGAAATGATTTGAGGTATCACATGAGAAAATTTACTCCATTCCGGATATAAATGTGTTATATCTGCGAGTTCGAATCCATCGTATTGGCCAAAAATAGAATAAGAGGATTCCATGGAATTAATGGCATTCGCTGAAAAATATGAATCATCAAATAATTCATTACTCTTGAAAGAATAGTCTGATACAGTCTGGATGTTATCATTGCGATAAGCAGCTTCTTCTTCAGATAGACTATTACATCCTTCAGCCATATCCTTTGTGAAAGATGGAACTGGACCATATTTCATTGCATAAAAATCATCATTCACTATTGTTAATCCATGTGTGCGTAAATGCAATCTTTCGGCTGCCCACATCAGCTTTAGAGCTTTCAACTTATTAATAGTTCCACCTTCAAGTCTGGCGAAAAAGTTTAAAAGTTGAATGGATTTTTGGAATTTAAATGCTGCCATATTAATTTGAGTCTGCAAACATACTAATAAATTTAGTAAAGCGCAAATGGATAATCACCTATAATAAGATTTCATAAATATGTAATTATTACATTACTAATTTGTTATCCTGATCTATAAACGTTAAAATTAATTTAAAGTTTGGTTATTACAAGTATACGCTAGCATTTTTTAAAAACATTACACCTATATACTGAATATGAAAATGACAATAATTATTAATAACTAAAAGGCCAAAATTCCTATTAGTTTATGAATACAAATTTTAAGTGATAAATTATTGGTTTACTATTCTTATAAAGTATACAGGTCCTGCGCTGTTTTTCTCTTTCGCCTGAAACTTAACTATTACAGTTTTCTTCCTTTTGATCAGCTCTGCTGGTATCGTATAACAAATAATCTAAAAGTGGCTTTCTTTATACTTGTTTAAATCTTCTGTGGCAAGTGCCTTACCATACGATCACATCGATCATACGGGAAGTTACCAGATGTGATGTTAATGCCGTCTTTGAATTTTATCACATTTCAGCACTTTTTTATCCCTTCAGGTATTAAAATAGTTACACAAAATTTTTACAAGTAGAAATTTTTTTTGAGAAAAGTAATCATTGACAATATACTATTGCTTTTGGTCAATTTCAAGAATATTGCGGTGATATTATCTAATAGTTTTGAAGTATCAAATAATAATAATCTGGCCATAGACCAATTTAAAACGGATTGATGGCCGATTTATTATTGTCAACTCAATCAAACCAGTTTAATGTAATCAATTATGAAACTAAAATTTTTACTATTAATGATGATAGTGACCTTCTTCGCCGGAAGATCCTATGGACAGACCAGCCTGATTAAAGGGAAGGTCAAAGATGCATCAGGAATGGGTGTGCCCGGCGTAACGGTCAAAATTAAAGGCGAAGCCAGAGGTGTTGCCACTGCTGAAGATGGAACTTTCCAGATTAGTGCAGCTAAAGGTGCTACATTAATAATCAGTGCAATTGGATTTGGTAGGCAGGAAGTTATTGCTGGTGATCAGCCGATGAATATCATTCTTGCTGGAGATAACCAGAACCTGAATGAAGTAGTTGTCACTGCTTTAGGTGTGAAAAGAGAGAAAAGGGCATTAACCTATAGCACACAGCAGATGACTGCTGCTGAAATTGCTGATACCAAGGAAACCAACATTGTGAATGCAATGGCTGGAAAAATTGCCGGGGTTCAGATCACCAGTTCTTCGGGCTCTCCGGGTGCTTCTTCCAAAATTGTTATTAGGGGCAATACCTCTATCAATGGTTCTAATAATCCTTTATTTGTAGTAGATGGGGTGCCCATTAATAACGATGAAACCGGTAATGTTGCTGGTGGTGCTGCCGGGGCTGGGGTAAACAGGGCTTCTGATATTGATCCTACTACCATTGAATCGATGAGTATCCTTAAAGGATCTGCTGCAACAGCTTTATATGGTTCTGCGGGAGCAAGAGGAGTGGTACTGATCACTACAAAAAGTGGTGCCAATGGAAAACCAAAGATCTCTGTATCTTCAGATTTCTCTATAGATAAAGGGATCTTTCCAGAAAGACAAACTACCTGGGCACAGGGTTCAAATGGGGTATATGTTGATGGAGAAACTACTAAAGCCAGTACCTCATGGGGGCCTGCTATGGCTGGACTAATGGTGGATGGAAAACAGGCACCAACGTATAATCCTTATGATTTTTACCAGACAGGACATACCACGAATAATAATGTAAATATATCTGGTGGTACAGCCGCTTCGGATTACTTCGTTTCTTATTCCTTCCTGGATCAAACAGGTATTGTGCCTAAAGCAGATTTCATCAAACACTCGTTTTTTGTAAAGCAAACCAACCATATCACCGATAAATTGAGTTTTACTTTCCAGATTGGCTATACCAATTCTGAGCAAAACAGGCTGCCTGAAGGAGCGAGTAATGGCCCTCAGTATGTGGTTTTAGTACAGCCGGTTTCCTGGAATCCTTACCCGGTATTGGACGCTGATGGAACGCCAAGACTGTATCGTGCTTCAAGAAATTCACCATTGTGGACACTGGATCACATCAACAACAGGGCAGTAGTTAATCGCTTTTTACCAATTACTACCTTTAATTATAAAGCTAACAGCTGGTTAAACTTCACGGAGAGATTAGGTGCTGATATATTTACTGAACAGGTTAAATATACAGAAGATCCAAGTGCTGCGATCGGATTACCTGGTCAGATACTTGATCAGAATACACTTTCCAGACAGTTTAATAACGATTTTATTGCCAATGCTGAAAAGCAATATGGAAAATTTAAGGTGAATTTGCTGGCTGGAACTAACTTTATTTCTTCTTATTACCAGGTCACCAACCAAAAGGGAGCAGGGCTGGTCATTAATGACTTTGATAACATCTCTGCAGGTTCTATCCTTACTACTCAAGAAAATCATTACCTGCAAAGAAAAATAGGTTTTTACGGACAGGCAAATGTTGATTATAACAGGTTCCTGATCCTGTCTTTAACAGAGCGTTATGATGGAAGTTCTGTTTTGGCCACTGATAAACAATTCTATTCTTACGGATCAGTAGCAGGTAGTTTTATTGCTTCAGAGCTATTACCAGAATCGGTAAACAAGATCATGAACTTTTCAAAGATCCGTGTTTCCTATGCTTCGGTAGGTAATGATGTAATTGGTGCTTACAATTTATTAACTCCTTATAATGTAGCGACAAGAAGTACACCAACAGGAGCCTATAGCTTTCCTTACAACGGCCAGCCGGGTTTCCTGATCAGCGATTCATATGGTAATGCCAACGTAACGAATGAAAGATTGTACGAATATGAAGCCGGTCTGGAATTGAAATTCTTAAACAGCAGAATCGGATTTGAAGGTTCTTATTTTACCAGGAAATCTGTTGACGGTATTATCCCTAGTGTGGGTATCTCTAATGCAACAGGTTATGCTTCTACTACAGTGAGCACAGCAAGTGTAAGAAACAGAGGGGTAGAGTTATTGCTGACAGGTACACCTATCAAGAGCAAAGATTTTAGCTGGGATATCACTGTAAACTTCACCAAAATCAAGAGTAAAGTGCTGGCCATTACGCCAGGGGTAACCCAATTGAGCAGAATTATTGTAGGTCAGCCTTACAATATCTTTTATGGCACCAAGTATGCACGTAATGCTGCTGGTAAACTGTTAATCAACGCTTCAGGCTTACCTTATGCAGCAGATGAACAAGGAATTGTTGGTGATGCTAATCCAGATTGGCTGGGCGGTATTAATAATAGTCTGCGTTATAAAAACTGGACCTTCAACTTCTTTTTTGATATGAAAAAAGGCGGAGATATCCAGAATGATGTACAATCACTGGCAGATTTTTACGGAACTGCAAAAGAAACAACAAACAGGGCACCAATCGTGGTTGACGGTGTAAGTGCAACAACAGGTCTGCCAAATACGATTTCTGTTTCTGCACAGAGCTATTACCAAAATAAAAATACTGTGTATGAATCATCTATCCAGGATGGAACTTATATCAAACTGAGACAGGTTGGTCTGAGCTATGCACTTTCGCCAGAGTTATTGAAGAAATCGCCGTTCAAAGCAGTTTCCTTCGGAGTAACCGGAAGAAACTTATGGATCTATGCACCGCATTTTACTGGCGGAGATCCTGAGGTGAATTCTTATGGAACCGGAAATGGCGTACAGGGAATTTACTCTTTCTCTACACCAACTTCCCGTTCAGTAGACTTCTCTGTGAAATTGGGCTTCTAAATCATTGTTAAAAATTAAAATTAAAGAAATGAAGAAAATATATATAGCATTCCTCCTTACAGGTTTGAGCTTGTCGGGATGTAAAAAAATCCTGGATGTAAATAATGATCCAAACCGGCCAATAGATGTACAGGCTTCCTTAATTCTTCCTCCTGTAGAACTGGCGGTTTCAGATTATCTTTATGCAGGAAATGCGAATATTACGGTACAGGATTTTATACAGGCTACAGCACCTAACCAACCTAATCCGGGTACCTGGAATTACCTGCTGGTTAATAATAATTTTGACAGTGACTGGTACAATGCTTATGTAGTTTGTATGAATAACCTGCAGCTGTTAAATAAAAAAGGTGTTGCTTCAGGCAATACAAATTACACCGCCGTTGCGGATGTATTAATGGCCTATTCACTGGGTTTTACAACAGATCTTTGGGGTGATGTTCCTTATACTGCTGCATTCAACGGAACAGCAACGCTAACTCCTGTGTATGATAAACAGGAAGCCATTTACAAAGACATACAAACGCTATTGGACAATGCAATTTCTGATATCAACAAAGGCTATACGATTAAACCGGGTACAGATGATTTCTATTACAATGGTGATATGACCAAATGGAAAAAACTGGCTTATACTTTAAAAGCACGTTATTATATGCATTTAACAAAAGCACCAGGTTATACGGCAGCTGCGCAGGCAGATCTTGCCTTAACGGCATTAACAAACGGAATGGCTAGTGATGCTGACGATTTTAAAATGACTTATAGTGGTGTAACAGGTAGTGAGAATCCATGGGATCTTAACTTTGGACCAGTAACTACTAAAGTGTTGAATGAAACATTTGTAGAAACATTGCGTTCTAGAAATGACCCTAGATTATCTAAGATGGTAGCACCAGCAACAGCTACAGGTTTGTACACTGGCAGAAGGATTGGTACCGATGTAGGTAACCTTCCCTCTTATTCGCTGGCTGCCAGCTATTATGGTGGTGCAAATGCAAGTACTTATTTAATGAGTTATAATGAAGCACAGTTCATCCAGGCAGAAGCTACCTTTATAAAATCTGGTGCAGCAGCAGCTCAGCCAGTTTATGTAGCCGCAGTAACTGACCATATGACCAGACTGGGAGTTGCAGATGCCGATGCGACTACTTATCTTGCCACCCGCGGAACACTCAGCACAGCCAATGCCCTTCAGCGTATCATTGAAGAAAAAAGTGTAGCTAATTTCTTGAGTACAGAAAATTATAACGACTGGAGACGCACAGGTTTTCCTGTATTGACTAAGGTAGACGGTGCGTTAAGTGAAATTCCAAGAAGAATATTATATCCACAAACAGAATTAACAACCAATCCTCAGCCACAGCAAACAGCAAAGGCAACCGATCGCCTGTGGTGGGATACAAACAACTAAAATATGTTTTCAAAAGAAGTTTATCAGCAAAGAAGAAACGCACTTAAAGAAACCATCGGAGAAGGAATTATCCTTCTTCCTGGAAATGAAGAGAGTGGTATGAATTATAAAGACAATTTGTACCCGTTTCGTCAGGATAGCTGTTTCCTGTATTTTACAGGAATTGACAGACCTGATCTTTGTTTTATGATTGATATTGACAATGACCAGGAAATCCTTTTTGGTGATGAAGCAACAGTTGAAGATATTGTATGGACCGGACCTCAGCAAGCGCTAACAGAGCAGGCTGAATTATCAGGAATTGCATTTACAAGAACAAAGATTGAAGTAGACAGTGCCTTGAGAGGCGGAAGGAAAGTACATTTTCTTCCGCCTTACCGGGCTGAAGCGGCTTTGAAACTGAGTACATGGGGGCTTACAGATCAGCCTTCTGTACCTTTAATTAAAGCGGTAGTGGCACAGCGTTCAATCAAGACTCTGGTAGAACTCGCAGAAATTGAGAAGGCAGTGGCCACAAGTGTGCTGATGCACGAAAAAGCAATGGACCTTACTGCTCCTGGTATAAAAGAGAATTTTATAGCCGGCCAGTTGCAGGCAGTAGCCATCGCTGGCGGTGGAAATCTGGCTTTTCCAGTAATCCTTACTGTAAACGGTCAGTTTTTACATAACCATGCCAGTAGCAACGTGATTCAAAACGGTCAGATGGTATTGTGTGATAGTGGTGCAGAGAATGCTATGCATTATGCAGGTGACCTGACCAGAACTTTTCCGGTAAGCGGCACCTTTACCTCTTTACAGCAGGAAGTGTATAATATCGTATTAAATGCGCATCAAACAGCAGCTGCGGCATTAAAACCGGGGATCTTATTTAAAGATGTCCACTTACTGGCTTGTGAGCAGCTGGCTATAGGGTTGAAAGATTTGGGCCTGATGAAAGGTGATCCTAAGCAGGCTGTTGCAGAAGGCGCACATGCCTTATTCTTTCAGTGCGGACTGGGCCATATGATGGGACTTGATGTACATGATATGGAGAACCTGGGAGAAGAGTATGTAGGGTATACAGAAGAGTTAAAGAAAAGTACACAGTTTGGGCTGAAATCTCTTCGTTTGGGCAAAAGCCTGGAATCGGGTTTTGTGCTGACTATCGAACCAGGTTTATACTTTGTTCCTGACCTGATCGATTCCTGGTCGGCAGAAAAAAGACATGCAGATTTTATCAATTACGATAAAGTTGAGCAATTCAAAAACTTTGGCGGAATTAGAATAGAAGAGGACTTTGTGGTTACTGATAGCGGCAGCCGTCTTTTAGGTCCTCCTTTGGCTAAGACCATTGAAGAAATACATGCCCGTTTCAGTCGTTAACGTTTTGTTAAAATTAAACTGATATGCGGTAATTTACAGTTAAAAATAAAATTATTCAACCTCTATTTTTGAAAGAAAAAACTCAGTTTATGAATAAAGACTTTTGGGCAGGTGTATTCCCTGCAATAACAACTAAATTTACATCAGAAGAAGAACTTGATCTTGATGCTTGTAATAAGGGAATAGAAGCGCAACTTGAAGCAGGAGTGGATGGTATTGTGATTGGCGGTTCTTTAGGTGAAGCAAGTACATTGACAGAAGATGAAAAATTTATACTACTTGCGGAAACTATTAAAACAGTAGCAGGAAGAGTTCCTGTAATTTTCAGTATTGCTGAGCAGGCTACTAAAGTAGCTGTTTATCATGCTAAAAAAGCAGGTGAACTAGGTGCATCAGGATTAATGGTACTTCCGCCGCTGCGTTATTATGCTTCTGCTGATGAAACCGTTGCTTACTTTGCTACAATAGCAAAAAGCACTGAGCTTCCTATTATGATCTATAATAACCCTGTAGATTACAAGATCCATGTTACTTTGGATATGTTCGGAGAATTGGAACAATATGCAAATATTGCAGCCGTTAAAGAATCTACACGTGATATCAGTAATATTACCAGGATGCTAAACCGTTTTGGAGATCGCTTTAAGATTTTCACAGGAGTTGATCCTATCGCACTGGAAAGTGTTGTTGCAGGTGCACATGGATGGGTTGCCGGTTTAGTAGATGCATTCCCTAAAGAAACAGTAGCTATTTTCCGTTTGGTAAAAGCTGGAAGAATTGATGAGGCTATTGCAATTAACCGTTGGTTTATGCCATTGCTTGATTTGGATATCAATGCTAAATTAGTACAGTACATCAAATTAGCAGAAGTTGCAACAGGTACAGGAACAGAGCACGTTCGTGCGCCACGTCTTAAACTGGTTGGAGCAGAACGCGAGCAAATACTTAAAGTGATTAATGATGGCGTAGCAGCAAGACCAGAGCTTCCTGTAGGCAGCTGGGGTGTTGTAGAACAACTGAGCTAATCACAAATATTTAAAAAACTAGAATGAACGGACTGAATTTAATAGGTAATGAGTATGCTGAAGGTAACACTTCAGCATTTAAAGCAATCAATCCATTAACCGGAGAAGAGCTTGAAGGTGAATTTTTCCCTGCTCAGCAAACACATGTAGATAAAGCTTTATCCCTTGCGGCTAAAGCATTTACAGCGTATAAAAATATTGATAAAGACCGTAAGGCCGCATTTTTACGTGCCATTGCTAATGAAATTCTTGCCCTGGGTGATGAACTGATTGAGCGTACCTGTGCAGAAAGCGGTTTGCCGGTTGGCAGGATACAAGGTGAAAGAGGCAGGACCGTTGGTCAGCTGAATTTATTTGCCGACCTGGTAGCTGAAGGATCATGGGTAGATGCTATTATTGATAGCGCAGCGCCAGAAAGACAACCGATGCCTAAACCTGATACCAGGAGAATGCTGGTTGCCATGGGGCCTGTAGTAGTTTTTGGTGCAAGTAATTTCCCTCTGGCATTTTCAGTAGCCGGTGGTGATACTGCTTCGGCGCTGGCTTCAGGATGTCCTGTAGTAGTTAAAGCACATTCTGCACACCCTGGTACAAGTGCTCTGGTAGGTTCTGCTATACAAAAAGCAGCGATTGCTACCGGAATGCCTGAAGGAGTGTTTTCTATGTTATTTGACAGTGGCTATGAGATCGGCGAGCTGTTGGTTAAACATCCAAAAACTAAAGCGGTTACTTTTACAGGATCGTTTAAAGGTGGAATGGCGCTGACTAAGATTGCTAATGAAAGAGCTGAACCTATTCCTGTATTTGCAGAAATGGGCAGTATTAATCCTGTGATCTTATTACCGGAAGCATTGGTAGCGAGAGCAGAGAAAATCGCTGAGCAATATGCTGTTTCAATTACCGGAAGTGCAGGTCAGTTGTGTACCCAGCCCGGTTTATTGTTAGGAATTACTTCTCCTGAATTGACATTGTTTAAAGAAACCCTGGCAGATAAGGTTGCCGAAATTGCTTCTTCAACGATGCTTACTCCGGGAATCTGTAAAAACTTCCAGTCACTTTCTTCCGGCATGCTGGAAGAAACAGAGGTGACTTTGGTAGCGAAGTCGTCAAAAACAGCGGAAGGAGCTCAAAATCAGGGCTTAGCTACAATAGCTGAAGTTTCTGCAAAAACATTTTTAGCGAACCCGAAGCTGAAAGAAGAAGTTTTCGGGCCCTGGTCATTACTGGTAGTGGCTGAAAATGCTGCTGAGTTGGAAGCTGTTCTGGAACATGTTGGCGGTCAGTTAACACTAACTGTGATGGCAGAAGATAACGAACTGGTTATTTATAAATCTTTATTGGATAAAGCAGAAGATATTACCGGACGTATCCTTTTAAACGGCGTACCTACAGGTGTTGAAGTTTGCGCTTCAATGCAGCATGGAGGTCCTTTTCCGGCTACAAATGACAGCCGTTTCACTTCTGTCGGCAGCACAGCGATACATCGTTTTGTACGTCCGCTAACCTGGCAGAACTGGGATAAAAAATTATTGCCTCCGGCTTTACAGGATGGAAATCCTTTAAATATCTGGAGACTGGTAGATAATTTAATGACAAAATAAACATATGTCGAGCAAAACATTTTTCTGCATTGATGCGCATACCTGCGGCAACCCGGTAAGACTGGTTGCCGGCGGTGGCCCCAATCTTGTTGGGGATACGATGAGCGAAAAAAGACAGCATTTTCTAAAGGAATATGACTGGATCAGACAGGGCTTAATGTATGAGCCCCGTGGCCACGATATGATGTCGGGCAGTATTCTTTATCCGCCTCACAATCCCGAAAATGATGTGGCTGTTCTTTTCATTGAAACCAGCGGCTGTCTGCCAATGTGCGGACATGGTACCATTGGTACGATCACGATCGCTATTGAAGAAGGATTGATCCTTCCTAAAGTACCAGGAGTAGTTAGAATGGAAGCTCCTGCAGGATTGGTTCATATTGAATACAAGCAGGAAAATAATAAGGTTTCTTCGGTAAAATTAACCAATGTTGCTTCTTATCTGGATTCTGAGGGATTAACAGTGGAATGTCCGGATTTGGGAACGTTAACTTTTGATGTGGCTTACGGTGGCAATTTTTATGCTATTGTTGATCCGCAGGAGAATTTTAAAGGAATAGATCACTATGCAGCAGATCAGCTGATCTCCTGGAGCAGGGTGATCCGCAAGCGGATCAATGAGGCATATAGCTTTGTACATCCGGAAAACCCTACAATAAAAGATTGTACCCATATTTTGTGGGCCGGTGATACTAAATCTCCTGAGGCTACTGCAAGAAATGCAGTGTTCTATGGTGATAAGGCGATCGATCGTTCTCCATGCGGTACAGGTACTTCGGCACGTATGGCACAGTGGTTTGCTAAAGGAAAGCTTAAAAAAGGTGATTCTTTTATTCACGAAAGTATCATTGGAAGTTCTTTTACTGGTAAAGTAGAAGATGTGGTTGATCTAAAAGGTCGCCAGGCTATTATCCCGAGTATTGAAGGATGGGCAAAAGTATATGGGTACAATACCATCAAAATTGATGACGATGATCCTTATGCAAAAGGTTTCCAGGTATTGTAAGGTACCGGAACGGGAATTATTTAAAATTGAGATTAAGAATTAAATGGGAAAAGCAATTATAATAGGTGCTGGAATTATAGGTCTGAGCTCTGCTTATTATCTACAGCAATCTGGCTGGGAAGTTACGGTATTGGAAAAAGGGGATCTATCTGATAGTGCCTCTTATGGTAATGCAGGGATGATCGTTCCAAGTCACTTTGTACCCCTTGCGGCTCCCGGGATGCTGGAAAAAGGAATAAAATGGATGTTCGACAGCAAAAGTCCTTTCTACGTAAGGCCTTCACTAAACCTTAATCTGGTAGGCTGGGGATTAAAGTTCATGAAGAGTGCTAACAAACAGCAGGCTGATAAAGCTGCAGTGCCTCTGCGTGATATCTCTTTGCTGAGCAAGGATCTTTATAACGAAATAACAGCGAAGATAGGCGATTTTGGTCTAACCAATAACGGCATTCTGATGCTGTATAAAACAGATAAAGTTGGCGAAGAAGAATTGCATATTGCAGAGCAGGCAAGAAGCCTTGGGCTGGATGCACCTTCATTAACAGCGGCAGAAGTACAGCAATTGCAACCCGATCTTAAAGTAGATGTATTGGGTGGTATACATTACCGCTGTGATGCACACCTGAACCCAAATCAGTTATTGCTTCTTTTGAAAGAATATCTGCAGAAAGCAGGGGTGAAGATCATTAAGAATACAGAAGTAACAAAGATTATACAAGATAAAGGAAAGATCACTAAGCTGATTGCTGGTGATAAGGAATACACTGCCGATCATTATGTGCTTGCAGGTGGTTCATGGTCTCCGGAAATCGCTAAACGTGCTGGCTTTAAAATTCCTTTAATGCCTGGAAAAGGTTATTCTTTCCTGATAGACGATACGAAGAAAAATATGCATATCGCAGCTTTACTTTGTGAGGCAAAGGTATCTGTAACCCCAATGGGTAACCGTATCCGTTTTGGTGGTACGATGGAAATCGATGCGATCAATGACCGTATCAATATGAACAGGGTCAAAGGGATAGTGGAATCTATACCAAAATATTTTCCTGATCTTGCTCCTGCAGTTCCGGCCACAAAAGATATTTGGTTTGGTTTCAGACCATGTTCACCAGATGGATTACCTTATTTGGGAAACAGCAAATCATTGGAAAATTTAACTGTAGCAACTGGTCATGGTATGATGGGCGTAAGCCTTGGCCCTGGTACTGGAAAGCTGGTTAGCGAGCTGATCAACGGACAGAAATTGTCAATGGATATTAAGCCTTTTTCACCAAACAGGTTCCTTTAATAAGAGTTTTCTTCTTACTCCAGATAAGCGTCGAATGTTAATTAATTTGACGCTTATCATACTTTGTGTATCTTTCGTACATGAAGGTCTTGCCGTTTACCATACCAGTCTCTCACGATAGAACTATCATTGTTCAGACTGAGGAAATGCCTCATTTCTATACCTACCTCCACCGTCATAAAGAAATACAGCTCACCTGGATACAGGAAGGAGAGGGCACATTGGTAGCAGGGATGAATATGCACCTGTTTAAAGCGGGAGAAATTTATCTTTTTGGTGCTAATATGCCGCATGTATTTAAAAGTGACCCCGAGTATTTTGAGGTTGACAGTACGAAGCAGATCCGCACTATTACGGTATTTTTTAATCCGAATGATAAGCTGTCGGCCTTGTTTGATCTTCCTGAGATGAAGGCTGTTCAAACCTTTCTGGAAGATTATGATTGCGGATTTAAGATTCCTCAGGAATTTTTCTCAGATATATCCGGCAGGTTAAGCGGATTGCTAAAATCTGACGGTATAGATCAGCTGATGCAGTTTTTGCAGCTGCTTAAAACATTGAGCAATGTTAAAGGACTGGAACCGCTAACGGTTAATTCTTTTCCGCGTTCTATCAATGACAATGAAGGAATGCGTGTAGCTTCTATCTATAATTATATCATCCAAAATTATAATAAGCCTATTACACTGGAAGAAGTAGCCGAACAGGCATATATGACCCCTCATGCTTTTTGCAGGTATTTTAAAAAACATACCCGTTATACGCTGGTTAGTTTTTTAAATAAGGTGAGGATCAATGAGGCCTGTAAGTTATTGATGAGTGGTTCGCACAATGGTATTGCTGCAATTGCCTATAGCTGTGGTTTTAATAGCATCACTAACTTTAACAGGGTTTTTAAATCTATTACCGGAAAGTCTCCCAGAAGCTACAAGGAGCAGTATTAACAAGATTAAATTTAGCTGTTTTATGGCTAAGCATCTCTATTGGTGTTGTAAGGATGGTGTAAATTTATGATAAGGATATATTCTCTAAAAATAATGGAAACGAAAGCTAATTTTAGTCAAGCATTGATTAAATATTGATCTGTTTTTGCTCTTTATTCGTTTATTTTTGGAATAACTAAACTGAATTACCAAAATGGATGAATCAAAAACATCATTTAAGCCTTCTCTTGGTCTAATGGACGCTACTATGCTGGTGGCGGGCAGTATGATCGGATCGGGTATCTTTATCGTTAGCGCAGACATCGTAAGAAATGTTGGCAGTTCTGGCTGGCTGCTCTTTGTCTGGCTGATCACTGGCTTTATGACTCTGGCTGCCGCATTAAGCTATGGCGAGCTTAGCGCTATGTTTCCTAAAGCTGGTGGACAATATGTATATCTGAAAGAAGCATATAATCCCTTAGTCAGCTTTTTATATGGATGGAGCTTTTTTGCAGTGATTCAAACTGCAACGATAGCTGCTGTAGGGGTAGCTTTTGCAAAATTCACTGCTTATATTTTTCCACAGATCAGCGAAGACCTGGTGTTTTTAGATCTTGGATTTATGACCATTTCGCCAGCCCAGCTATTGTCGGTCTGTGTGATTATCTTTCTTACTTACCTGAATACAAGAGGGGTGAAAAGCGGTAAACTGGTACAGACAACTTTTACCATTGTGAAAATAGTGAGTTTAGGCGGGCTGATTATTTTCGGTTTTTGGGCATTAAAGGCCGAAATATGGAAAGCGAACTGGACCAATGCCTGGGATATTCATAAACTGCTGCCTTCAGGAAAAACAGAAGCCTATACTTTTGCACCGGCACTGGGTGCAATAGCTGCCGCTATGGTAGGTTCAATCTTTAGCAGTGACTCCTGGAACAATGTGACCTTTATTGCAGGAGAAGTGAAGAACCCGCAAAGAAATATAGGGCTTAGTTTATTTCTTGGAACATTAACCGTAACAGTCATCTATATTTTAGCCAATGTAATGTACACTGGTGTGCTTACCCTGCCGCAAATTGCAGGTGCAGAAAAAGACAGGGTAGCCGTGGCTGCTTCACATATTATCTTTGGTTCTGGCGGAACGGTGATTATTGCAGTTTTAATCATGGTTTCTACGTTTGGCTGTAATAACGGTCTGATCATGGCTGGTGCGCGTGTTTATTATTCTATGGCAAAGGATGGTTTGTTCTTTAAGAAAGCAGGCTCGCTGAATACGAATTCAGTACCGGGTTTTGCACTTTGGGTACAGTGCCTTTTTGCTTGTATCTGGTGTTTTAGCGGTAAGTATGGTGATCTGCTGGATATGATATCGTTTGTAGTCGTAGGATTTTATATGCTCACTATTTTTGGGATTTTTATTCTGCGTAAGAAACGTCCTGATGCGGAACGGCCTTATAAAGCAATAGGTTATCCGGTATTACCGATCATCTATATTATTATGGGATTGGCATTTTGTTTATTGCTGATCGTATATAAGCCTAAGTTTACCTGGCCGGGATTGATCATTACGCTGATCGGGATACCTATATACTATTTGATTAAGTCGCAGAGGGCTGTTGTAAAGGATTAACACTTAAAAAAAGAGGGTTGTAGTTTCAGTACTGCCGGGCTTCCTATCAAGCCCGGCAGTACTGAAACTACAACCCTCTTTTTTTTACATATTGCATCCGTTGGCAGGTTACATCCGTTGGCCGGTTATAACCAGGTGTTTAGAGGGTGCATTGGCTAATCAGCCAGCGGGTTTCTTCTGTGGTGAGTTGAGGCTTAAGTTGTTGTACTACGTGGCTATGGTATTCGTTTAGCCAGTCGATATGTTTTTGTTCCAGCAGGCTGGTGCTTATTGCTGCGGTATCTATTAAGGCTAAGGTGATGGTTTCGAATGTTAGGAATTCTGCGAATTCTGTTTTTTCGTCTTCAATTGCCAATACCAGGTTTTCTATGCGTACGCCATGTTTTCCGGGGCGATAGATACCAGGTTCAATCGAGTTTACCATTCCGGCTTTGAATGGGATAGGGAGATTGTCTGGACTGATAGATTGCGGGCCTTCGTGTACATTAAGGAAGTATCCGATACCGTGGCCGGTACCGTGACCGTAATTGCGTCCAAGATCCCATAATGGTTTACGGATAATGCTATCCAGCTGGTAGCCACAGGTGCCAACAGGAAACCGTGCTGAAGATCCTTCGATCAGACCTTTTAAGACTAAGGTATAGTCTGTTTTTTCTTCTTCGGTTAAGGCACCGAGGATAACCATCCTGGTAATATCTGTGGTGCCCGTGTAATACTGTCCGCCGGAATCGATAAGGAACATTCCCACTTCTTTCAGTTCAGTATCAGTTTCTTCTGTAGGAGTATAATGGGGTAAAGCGGCATGTTCACGGTATCCGGCAATGGAGTCAAAGCTTAAGCCTGCAAATTCATCCTGCTCTGCCCTAAATCCTGCCAGTTTTTTTGATGCTGATAATTCTGTGATCTTCTCGCTGCCAATGGTTTCTTTAAGCCATTTTACAAAACGGGTCATTGCCACACCATCATTGATCATTGCTTTCCTGAAATTGGCTGCTTCAGTACTGTTCTTAATAGATTTTAAATGTGTGGTGGGGTTGATACCAAGGGTAATTTTTATACCTGCATTGATGCTGTTATAAATGCGGGTGCAATTTCTTTTCGGATCAATAAATAGACTGGCACTTGCAGGAACTGCGGCTATGCTGTTATCGATATCTTCGTAAGGGAGGATCGTCACTCCTGCTGCTGTCAGTTCTTCAATTGCCGCCGTACTCAGTTTATCTTTGTTAATAAATAAAGAGGTTTGGTCATCCTGGATCAGGGCAAAACTGAGCACTACGGGATTGCATTTTACATCTGTACCGCGGATGTTAAATAACCAGGCGATATCATCCAGTGAGGAAATAATATGTGCGGTTATGCCTAATGTTCTTAGTGACTGGCGAAGTTCTGCCAGTTTAAGCACAGTAGATTTGCCACTGTATTTTTCTTCCAGTAAAAAGGCAGGATTTAATGGCAGTGCAGGCCTGTTCTCCCAAATAGGGCTCAGGAAATCTGCATCGGTTACCTGTAAATTATTGGCTTTGAATAGTTCTGCAAGTGTAATGGATAAAAGGCTAAAGTTGCAGGCAATCGTAAATTTGGGGTTTAACCATTGTATGTATTCTGGTGTGTGTGGTATTTTAAGTTTAACCAGCTCGTACCCAGATCCTGCCAATTGATCTTCTGCCTGATTAAAATAGCGCGAATCTGTCCATAAACCGGCAAAGTCGGCTGTAATGACCAGTACCCCGGCACTGCCGGTAAATCCGCTGGCAAATTCCAGGCATTTATAATGAGCAGGTAAATATTCACTCATGTGCGGGTCTGCAGAATGGATGAGGTAGGCATCCACACCTGATTGTTTCATTTGCTCCCGTATAGCTGTAAGCTTTTCTAAGTAGGTCATATTAGTTTATAGGTATTAAAATAGCCACGTATCCGCCACCTGCAGCCATATCTACAGTTAGTGTTTCATTGGCAGTGATCTCTTTGGTGATCAATTGATAGTCGGCCGCATGTTTACTCACATTGATTCCGTCTTTAAGTATTTCGATCTTATATTTTTTATGGTCAAGGAAGGTTAAAGGAATAGTAAAGCTCCTGGCATCCCAATTGGTCATCCCACCAATATACCAGTTATTCCCATTTTTTCTGGCTACTACAGCATATTCACTGATCTTACCTTCCAGGGCTATGGTTTTGTCCCATGTGGTAGGAAAGCGGGAGATATAGTGTGTATAAACAGGTTCTTTTTGATAATTAGAAGGGTTATCACAAAGCATTTGTAAAGGGCTGTCATATAGTACGTACATAGCGGCCTGATGTGCCCTTGTACCTCTGCTCATGGGAGAGGTTTTGCTGATATGAAATTCATCTTTATTGCTGTTGATCATTGCTCCGGGCGTAAAATCCATCGGACCGGCTGCCATTCTGGTAAAAGGCAGGGTAGTATCATGCTCTGGCGTGATGGTTTCTTCCCATTTATCGTTCTCCATACCCCTTACGCCTTCATAATTCAGCAAATTAGGATATTCTCTGTTTAAGCCTACAGGTTTGTAGGCACCATGCATATCCAGCAATAATTTTCTTTTTGCAGTTTCCTGAGCAGTTCTTTCATAGAAATTAACCATGTACTGATCTGCCCTTGCCATGTAATCTACTTTGATGCCCTTAACTCCCCATTTTACATACTGGTCAAGTATTTCATCCATATGCTGGTCCAACGGTTTCCATAGCGCCCATAAGATAACACCTACATTTTTTTCTTTTCCATATTTGATCAGCTCTTCCAGATCAAGCTGAGGATTTGAAGCCAAAAGATCAGTTGTTGTCCTGGACCATCCTTCATCAAGGATAATATATTCTAAGCCATAAGCTGAAGCAAAATCAATATAATATTTATAGGTATCTGTGTTGAGGCCTGCTTTAAAATTAACGCCATATATATTATTGTCGTTCCACCAATCCCATGCTACTTTGCCCGGTTTAATCCACTGGGTATCTTTCAGCACATTAGGTCTGGCCAGTTTATAAACCAGTTCGTTCTCCAGCAAACCTTTATCTGTGGGGCTGATAATTACTGTTCTCCATGGATAAGTTCTGTTGCCTGCTGTTTTTGCATGATATTCGGCTTTCTTAACAATAATTTCTGTACGGTCTGATTTTCCTTTTGGCTTTGATTCCAGGATAACCTTTGGAAATTGTCCGGTAAGGCTATTGCTGCCTGTTCCAAACAGGAAAAGATTAGGGTAATCATGGAGGTCGGATTCTGTAACCACCATTTTAGTTCCTGCAGTGGTAGAGATGTACAATGGCAGGTATCCATATTGTTCAGCCGGAATATCGGCCAGTTTCATGGCTTTAAAATCACCTTCATAGTGCGACTGTAATTCCGGGTTGTTTTCTTTAGGAAGGTAAATCTGGCAATTTTCATTAAAATTGAAGGTTACTTCTTCTTTATTGATCTCTACAGGGCTGGTGCCCAGACTGGTTACAAAGCGGTAAGCAACCCCATCATTATAGGCCCGAAATTCTATTGAATAGCCACCTTTCATTACTAGTTTAAGTTCATTATAAACTTCTGGAATGAATTTGTTGCGAACAGGAATGACGGCCGTAATTGTTTGATCAATAGTATTTGTTGTAGATTTTAAGACTATTGGTGATGCGCCAAGCTGTCTTCCGTCACCAAGCAACAGGCTCATAGCGCTGGGTTTGATCAGCAGTTCGCTGCCTCTTAAAACTGACCAGAAGATCTTTTTGTTAACCTCAATTTTTATAGTATTTTTTTTATCTGGAGAGTTCAGTGTATAATCTTTTGCAAATGCAGCTGTATGCAACAGCAAAACGAAGCAAAGGATCTTTATTATTTTTGTCATAACTGGTTGAGGTTAATAGTTCGTTATTGCTTTCCTGTTCGGGGAAAATTGATCTCTAAAAATACAGGGTATTGAGGCTTGCCCGTTTTCCTAAATTAGCTGATTGTAGTAGAGTATTAACCAAAAAATAGCATCAATTTATAAATAGCTTTTCTATAGGCATCTCTCCTTGTTACACAATTTTAGGGTGGCTATTTGTCTGGTAAAAAAAGAGTTACACAGCTAATTAAAATCTTCATAAATAAATATTAAGGTGAAAATTTATTAACTTATACATATGCGATAGGGTTGTTTGAAATCTATTGTAGTAAAATCCAAGAAAATTATGTAACCAACTAAAATAAGAAATATGAAAGCAAAATCTAATTCATCCTTTAAAAATACTGCTGTGATTACAGTAAGTTTAATACTCCTGTTTGCGACGGCCTGTAAAAAGGAAACGGCACCTGCCAGTAACGGAAATCCGATGCGATCTGCCACTTCCAGAACATCCAAAACAAACGCTATTGGAACTGCCGGGCCTAAGGGAGTCTGTTATATTGAAGTTAATAATTATGATTTTAGAGATGTGGGTAAGTATACTTTAACCAATGGCAGCCAGTTATTTGATGTAGGAATAATTTTCGCAGCCAATATTAATTACAACACCACTACTCAAAAGGCAGAGTTGTTTTTTAACACGCAGGTTACGAATGTGCTGAGCAATAAGGCAACTTATATTCAGCCGGTTCAAGCCAAAGGAATAAAGGTCTTGCTGTCTATTCTGGGCAACCATCAGGGGGCAGGTATATCCAACTTTACGAGTCAGGCTACCGCAACGGCCTTTGCTCAATTGTTAAGTAATGCAGTAACTACCTACGGACTGGATGGAATAGATTTTGATGATGAATATGCTGATTATGGAAACAATGGTACCGGGCAGCCGAATGATAGCTCTTTTGTTTACCTGGTAACAGCACTCAGACAGTTAATGCCTGCAAAGATCATTTCCTTTTATTACTACGGTCCTGCAGCATCCAGATTAGCTTATAATGGGGTAACTGTTGGTTCTAAAGTAGATTACAGCTGGAATGCAATATATGGCAGTTATGCTGTTCCTAATGTTCCCGGTTTAGCAAGCAGCAACCTGGGGCCGGCAGCCATTGATATTACGAGTACCAGCGTTACTACAGCTACTGCTCTGGCTACACAGACAGTAACTAACGGTTACGGTATATATTTATATTATAATTTAACAAATGCGGATACGCATACTTACTTATCCAGCATTTCTAATGCATTGTATGGATATAATACAGTGTATACCAATTAAATATAAGGGTGGCTGGATCTTATTAAACAGATGCTCTTTTGGTAAAATAGAAAGGAACCTCTATATGTCTTCTGGAGTTATCTAATATCAAATTGGCGGCAGAAGTGCCCATAAATTTAAAATCAGTAGATATCGTAGAGATGCCATTCAGCAGGATCTTTTTTATAGGCGTTTCATTGTAAGAGATTACGCCAATATCTTTTCCTATCTGATAATCGAGATTCATAATTCTTTCCAGCAATACCACCAGATCATCCTCCATCAGATTAATAAAAACTTCGCCTTCATTAATAGGCTCAATAGAAATATTATTGATGATATGATGGGTAAACGCGTACTGCTGACAAAACCTGCGGAAGCCTTTTAGAATTTCCTTTGGGAAGTAACTGTTTTTAGGGAAAATGATTTTTAGCGTATGGTACTTACTTAAATGACTGAGCGCCTGCTCGAGCGCGTCATATATATTTTGTTCGAAATTCTCATAAGCTGCGGCGTATTCTCCATCAATTCCTGCTATTATCTTATCCATCAGGATCAGCTTGTGCTTAGGAATATGATTGATGATCTCTTTTGCATACTCTTCACTATCAATAAAATGGGGGATGATCACGTAGTGTGAATATTCGTCCTTTTGGTTGGTTAGAAAACGTTTAAATAGTGTAAAATCATTGTTATAGATATAAAAATCTACAGATACATCATCACCTAAAGCTTTGATAAAGGCATCGTAAACGATTTTTTTATGGGCGCTTAATTTGTTAAAAAGTAAAAAGACCTTTAATTGCTGTTTGAAATTGGTATTCATGATATAATAGCCTTTGCCAGGAACAGAATTAACGATGCCTATCTTTTTGAGGTATTTATACCCTCTTTCTGCGGTATCACGCGACATTTCCAGTTTACAGCTCAGCTCATTAATAGAAGGTAACAAGCTGTCCATTCTAAGTTTACCTTGCTCAACAGCTCTAATAATTGCAGTGGAGAGCTGTAAATATTTTGGGGTTGCAGAATATTCGTCAATGCGGATATAATCAGAGAATACTGTTGGTTTCATTGCTTTAAATTTTAATTAAAAACATTTTATGAACTCAAAGACGATTGTAGCTGGCTTTCCATAGCTACAGATGCCTAAATGTGAGATAAATGGTTTTAGTGAATTTTCACGTTGAAAATGAATGTTTTATTTCTATGCTGCTTTTTTGTCCGGGAATGGGTGAAATGCGTAGTAACAGTAAACCCGGGAAAGAGATTTTCCTAAAATAAGATTTCATACAAATATATTTGGTTATACCTAAAATGACCTTTTAATCCTAAGGGAAATAGCCATCAACGTTTTATTAGGTAAGGTATACATAATCAATAACTATAAGGTTAATTATTTGATGATAAATAATAAACTGATAATAAGTGGTTTATGTCATTATTTTCATGACGGTACAGGATGGTTGTCAGGATGCCACAGGGTGCATTTCCTTAGTTTACAGTATAAATTAGTTTAACCAAATATAGATAAGACTGTGATTTCAGCTCTTATAAATTATTTACAAACTAAATATACTGTTATGAACAAAAAATCTATACTCTATTTTTTTCGGGGTAAACACTGGCTATTGTTTTTATCGATCGTACTTTTTAGTACTGCTGCTTATGCGCAGGATTTAAAGATCCGCGGTAAGGTAACCAGTACCGATGATGGTACTCCCCTGCCCGGGGTATCAGTTTTTGTAAAGGAAACTAAACAGGGAACTTCTACCAATGCAGATGGGAATTTTGCCTTATCAATTGCTAAAGGCAATACGCTCGTTTTTACTTTTATAGGTTATGAGCCTAAAGAAGCAGTAGTTAACAATGAGATACCATTAAATGTTAAACTAAATGCCAAAAGCGGGGCGCTGTCTGAGATTGTTGTGGTGGGTTACGGTGTGCAGAAAAAAAAGGATCTGACAGGGGCTGTTGCTACTATTTCTGCTGAACAGATAAAAGACTTGCCAGTGGTATCAGTTGATCAGAAATTGGTTGGCCAGGTTGCAGGTGTGCAAATCAGTACGACTACAGGTTCACCTGGAAGTGGTTCTTCCATAAAGATCAGAGGTTCCGGATCTATTGGAGCCGGTGATAATCCTCTTTTTGTAGTGGATGGTTATCCAATCTCTAATAGTGCCGGACATACATATAATCCATTAAATGTGATTAACCCGGATGATATCGAGTCAGTGACCATATTAAAAGATGCCTCCTCAACAGCGATCTATGGATCGAGAGGATCGAATGGAGTGGTGGTTATTACTACTAAAAAAGGTAAAACCGGTCAGCCTGTGGTAACGGTTAGCTCTTATGTCGGTACCCAGAGTGTACCCGGGAAAGGCCGTCCGAAAATGCTGAATGGTGAGCAGTATGCGCAATTTAGAAAAGACATCATCACGGATGATTTCGCTTTTAGGGGAGCTACGTTAACAACAGCAGATATCCCTGTAGAGTTTAGAAACCCATCACAATATGGTGCCGGAACAAATTGGTATAATGAAGTGCTCCGTACAGCAGTACAAAATAACCTCGATGTAGGAATAAGCGGCGGAACGGATAATACCCATTATAATTTCTCTGTTGGAAGGGTCAATCAGGAGGGAACAATAAAATATACTGACTTTGAACGTTATGCCATCAGGGCTAATATTGAAACCAATATTAGTAAAAAATTAAAAGTTGGGATTAACCTTGCGCCTACCAATAGCGTGCAGAACCGGAATGACTTTGATTCTGGCGGAAGGGATGTGATTACCCGTACACTTTGGCTCAGTCCTATTGTGCCGTTAACTGATGCAGCAGGAAACAGGACTTCCTATATCTCTTCTCCAGGATCGATCGGTGCACCCAACCCACTCAATTCTTTACAGTTTGCAGGTACAAATGATCAAATCTTTCGCGGTCTTGGAAATGCTTTTGCAGAATATGAGATCATCAGCGGACTAAAAGCAAAGTATAGCTACAATGTTGACTATAGCAGTGAGAACTCTTTCAATTTTAATCCTTCTACGGTAGGCGGAGAAAGTAACCCTGCGCCAGTAGTGCCAAACTCAAATACCTATAAGAATACCACGTTTAACTGGCTTTCAGAAATGCTGTTAAGCTACGATAAAACGATTGCCACAGACCATCATATTAGTGCTGTAGCAGGTTATACAGCACAAAAGGAACGCTCAGACGCTGTCAGCCTTTTTGCTGATAATTATCCTGATGACCTGGTTAAAACAATTAATGCAGCGTCTATCATCAGTTCTTATGGAGAGGGTGTTGAAAAATGGTCACTGATTTCTTATCTGGCAAGGGTAAACTATTCTTTTAAAGATAAATACCTGGTTACTGCTACAGTAAGAACAGATGGTTCTTCACGTTTTGGGAGCAATAAACAATATGGTACATTTCCTTCTGCGGCATTAGGGTGGCGGTTATCACAGGAAAATTATTTCAAAGAGATCAAATGGCTAAGCGATTTGAAACTTCGTGCCAGCTACGGGAAAGCAGGGAATTTTAATATAGGTAACTACACTTATACCTCAAACATCGGAACAGCAAATTATGCCTTTAATGGCAATCTGGCAAACGGCAGGGTTTCTACTACGCTGAATAACCCTGATCTCACCTGGGAGAATTCAAATGAGTTTGATGGTGGTATAGATTTAGGTTTATTTAAAGACCGTATCTATTTGAATGTGGATTACTATAACCGTTTGACAAAAGGAATGCTTTTTAACAGCGAGATTCCCCAGTCTTCCGGATATTCAAATGCAATTATCAATTCTGGAACCATTAGAAACAGAGGGTTAGAAATAGGTTTGTCTACACATAATCTGGAAGGTGAGTTTAAATGGAACACCAACTTTAACATCGCTTTTAATAAAAACAAAGTGTTAGCGCTGAATGCGAATAATGACCCTATTTATAGCGGTTTGAGCGGTGAAGGGTCTTATACGCATATTACACAGGTAGGACATCCAATTGGAGAATTTTATGGATATGTAATGGAAGGTATTTATAAAGATCAGGCAGATCTTAACAATTCTCCTAAACATGTTACTTCTGTTGTTGGATCGATAAAATACAAAGATGTGGATGGTAATGGTATCATCGAACCAGATAAGGATTTTGCGGTAATCGGTCATGCCCAGCCTAATTTCACCTATGGTTTTACCAACTCTTTTTCTTACAAGGGATTTGATCTGAATGTGATATTTGTGGGTTCGCAAGGTGGTCAGGAATTAAAAACTGCAAACCAGTATTTACTGAATATTGATGGGGTATTTAATGTAGATCAGAAAGTGCTGAACAGATGGCGGTCGCCTGCTGATCCGGGAGACGGAATGACACCTACTACCAATGGCTCCCGTGTAATTTATCGCGATGTGAACTCTTCATGGGTAGAAGATGCGAGCTTCCTCCGCTTACAGAATGTAACACTGGGATATAATTTTGCCCGGGGCTTTCTGGCCAAATCAAAGGTGATCAAGGGGGCGCGTTTTTATGTCAGCGGACAAAACCTGGTCACTTTTACCAGGTATAATGGCAATCCCGAAGCAAATACTGCTAACGCAAGCGCGCTTACGCCGGGTGAGGATTTTACCAATTACCCTTTAGCAAGAACGCTGATCCTGGGTTTAAATCTAACTTTTTAATCATTTAGAAAGCATTAATTAGAATACCATGAAACATATCATAAAATATACCATCCTTGCTATTACACTGACAATGGTTGGCTGTAAAAAGGATTTTCTTAATCAGGCACCGGAAGCAACTATTGTGGGACAGAATTTTTTCAAAACTGAAACCGACATTAAGCAGGCCGTAAATGGTGCTTACAGTTCTTTAATAGGCATGGGCCTAACCAGCTACTGGCTTTTTGGTGAAATGCGGTCAGATAATACCACTTATCAATATAATCCCACAGATAGAGGTCAGGAACAACGGGAATTTATAGATGAGTTTTTAGCAACCGCGACTTCACCAAAAATTCAGCAATACTGGCAGGAAAGCTATACTGCCATATCACGTTGTAATGATGTGCTGGACCATGTGGATAAGGTAACAATGTCTGACCAGTCTAAAAATCAATATATAGGTGAAGTAAAGTTCTTACGTGCTTTTCATTATTTTAACCTGGTGAGGCAGTTTGGTGGTGTCCCTTTACGGCTTACTTCCGTACAGTCTCCGGCTGATGCTACTTCAAAAGGCAGAGCTGCTGAAAGTGATGTGTATACACAGATTATTGCCGATCTAACTGCTGCCTCAGCAGCTTTACCAGCAAAATACACTGGCACTGATATAGGACGTGCAACACAAGGTGCCGCGAATGCACTTTTAGGAAAGGTATATCTTACGCAAAAGAAATATGCTGATGCATTAACAGCCCTGCAAAAAGTGACAGGGTATACGCTTTTACCAGATTATGCCAGTATTTTTGATCCTGCTAATAAAAATAATGCAGAATCGATCTTTGAGATTCAATACCTGGGCACAAAACCAGAACTGGCCAGTAACTTTTTATACCAGTTTGCACCTTATACTTCCGGCAGTATTGTAACGGGAGATGCAGGAACCCAATTAGGGAGTGGTAATGGATGGAATATCCCTACGCAGGATATGATCGATGCTTATGAAGCAGGAGATACGCGTAAAGATGCATCGCTTGCTACAGGATATACCGGGACAAATGGAGTAATTGTGAATGTACCCTATGTTAAAAAATATAACCATGGATTTGTGGATAGGGGGCGTACAAATGACGATTTCCCCTTAATTCGTTATGCCGACGTCGTGCTGATGATGGCAGAATGCTTAAATGAGCAGGGGTTTGCAGCCAATGGGCAAGCATTTGTCTTACTAAATAGTATAAGAACGCGTGCACATCTGGCTGAAAAAACAGCCGGAAATGTGAATGCTGCGTTAGCGGTTAACAACCAGACTGCATTCCGGGACGCAGTTATGCAAGAGCGCCGTGTAGAGCTTGCGTTTGAAAATCAACGCTGGTACGATCTGGTGCGTTCTGGTGATGCTGTAGACATTATGAATGCGCATGGACAGCGGCAAATTAAGCAGTTCTCTAATATTCCATCAGGTTCTTATTTAGTTACAGCAAATAAATTATTACTTCCATTGCCGCAACATGACGTTACGCTTGATAATTTAACTCAGAATCCTCAATAGTTAATGTAATTTACAAACAACCGACTTAATATAAATTATTATGATCAATAGATATCTATTCAAAATGCTGCTGACGGCAGTAATGTTATCAACGGTATTTATCGCCCCAGTTTTTGCACAGAAGCTGTTCGTAGAAGACCTGAAAGTGGAGTACCTGCATCATCCATTGGGTTTAGACAATACACACCCAAGATTTAGCTGGAAGCTGAAAAGTGCTCAGAGAGGAACGATGCAGCGATCTTATGAAATCCGTGTGGCAGCTACCCTAAATGATGTACAAACCGGTAAAAATCTGGTTTGGGAAAGTGGAAATATTAAAAAAGAGGAATCTATACAGGTCAAATACGCTGGTCAGGAGCTAAAATCCAAAACCAGATATTTCTGGCAGGTAAGGGTGAGTGATAACCACGGCAATACCTCCAAATGGACGGCGCCGGAATTCTGGTCAATGGGTATGTTAACTCCGGCAGACTGGTCGGCAAAATGGATCACTACTTTTACCGGGGATACTTTGCTTGGCCCAAGTCCTAATTTCAGGAAATCATTTACCACAGAAAAATCCATTAAATCGGCTACAGCTTATATCACTGCGCATGGAATGTATGAAGCCTATTTAAATGGAAAAAAGATAGGTGCTGATTTTTTTACGCCGGGCTGGACGAGTTATAACAAACGATTGCTTTATCAAACTTATGATGTAACCTCATTGTTGAAAAATGGGGGTAATACCCTGGGTTTCACTTTAGGAGATGGCTGGTACAAAGGATATTTGGGCTTTGGCGGACAGCATAGTTTTTATGGTAAACAGTTGGGTGGATTACTACAGCTTGAAATTGAATTTACTGATGGTACGAAACAAATCGTGCAAACTGATGGATCATGGAAATATCAATTGGGCCCGATCATCTCTTCAGACCTTTACAACGGTGAAAATTATGATGCCCGCTTAGAACTTTCTGGCTGGACAGAAAACGGATATAACAGCAGTGCATGGAAGGATGCAGCAGTTATTCCAGCTGGTAAGGAGCTTATTGAAGCGAGTATTAGCCCCCTTGCGCGTAAACATGAAGAATTTAAACCTAAACAGGTCATTGTAACCCCAAGCGGGGAAACGGTTATAGATTTTGGGCAGAATTTAGTAGGCTGGGTACAGTTTAAAGTTAAAGGCGCTAAGGGTACGGTTGTAAAAATTGAACATGGAGAGGTGCTGGATAAGGAAGGAAATTTTTATACGGCAAACCTGCGAACTGCAAAGCAGCTTGTTACCTATACCTTAAAAGGTGGTGAACAGGAAACTTATGAACCTCATTTTACTTACCAGGGCTTTCGGTATATAAAGCTGGAAGGTTTCGCCGGTAAACCCAATCCGGAGGATTTTACGGCTATTGCTATTTATTCTGATATGAAACCTACAGGAACATTCACTACTTCAAATCCTATGCTCAATCAGCTGCAGCACAATATCCAATGGGGTCAAAAAGGTAATTTTGTGGATGTTCCTACAGATTGCCCGCAGCGCGACGAACGTTTAGGGTGGACGGGGGATGCGCAGGTCTTTTCCCGTACTGCAGCCTTTAATATGGATGTTGCCGGATTTTTTACTAAATGGCTGCAAGATGTAAAAGCAGATCAATTGCCTAATGGCAGTGTGCCTTTTGTGATTCCAAATGTTTTAGGAGACGGATCTTCTGGTTCAACAGGCTGGGCAGATGTGGCTACTATTATCCCCTGGGATATGTATCTGGCTTATGGTGATCAGCAGCTGCTTAGCAACCAATATAAAAGTATGAAGCTCTGGGTAGATTTTATGACTGGAAAGAGTACCAATCACCTGTGGAATACAGGTTTTCATTTTGGCGATTGGCTATTTTATCGTCCGGATGACGATAACGACGGGCGCTCTGCGATTACGGATAAGTATTTGATTGCACAAGCATTTTATGCGCATTCTACACAATTGTTAATAAATGCGGCAAAAGTGCTGGGTAATGAGGAGGATGTGAAAAAATATAGTGACCTATTGATCGATATCAAAAAGGCTTTTGTTAAGGAATATATTACACCTGGCGGAAGGCTCGTTTCAGGATCACAAACTGCTTATGTACTTGCCCTTAATTTTGATATGCTGCCCGAAGATTTGCGTGAACAGGCTGCAGATAGACTGGTAGCTAATGTTAAAGATTACGGTAATCACCTCACCACAGGTTTTTTAGGTACTCCATACCTCTGCCATGTGCTGAGTCGTTTTGGTCATTCAGACATCGCTTATGCGCTGCTGCTGCAGGAAACTTATCCATCGTGGTTATACCCTGTAAAAATGGGGGCTACAACGATCTGGGAAAGATGGGATGGTCAGAAACCTAATGGAACTTTCCAGACTACTGGTATGAACTCATTTAACCATTATGCCTATGGCGCAATTGGCGATTGGATGTACCGCAATATGGTAGGATTGGATACTGATGAATCGGGACCTGGTTATAAAAAGATAACGATTAATCCGGAGCCGGGTGGAAATTTGAGTTCCGCTGCTGCAAGTTTGGAAACGATGTACGGAACTACCAGTGCCAAATGGACTATCGAAAATAATAAATTTAAACTGGATGTTCTGATACCTGAAAACACAACCGCTACGGTTAAATTGCCTGGTGCAGCTTCGGCAATAGTTACAGAATCGGGGATAGCGCTGAATAAAGCTAAAGGTATCTCCGGATCGGTGGCTGATGGAACTCAGTTAAAAGTTAACCTGGGTTCAGGTTCCTACCATTTCGAGTATACCAAATAAATGAAGAAATAAAGGCCGCTTTCAACATCTGCTGGCAGCGGCCTTTTCAAAAGAGAGAGACTTATTTTACCAGAACTTCACGTATAAAGCAGTGATAATTAATAGGATTAAAATAATTAGTGCCAGTGTTTGTGGTTCAACTTTGAACATTTTTCTATCCAGTTCAAAAGCTTTAGGATTTATTTTTGGCCCTGCAAAACTCATGATTACCATGATCAGCATCGTAAAACCGAAGGATAAGCCCATACAGATATGGAATGGAATTTCATATCCGCCATGTCCGTTAGGATAAGCGGTGTAGAGGAAGTTTTCATGACCCATTAAAGCAGGTGCAAATTCATTAAAGAATACGGAGAATAAGAAACCAGCGATCACACCAGCGATGGCTGCTGCACCAGTAGTTCTTTTCCAGAACATTCCTAAAAAGAACATGGCGAATACACCAGGACTGATAAAACCTGTATATTTTTGGATATAGGTGAAACCACCTACACCACCAATACCCAATAGATCATTCCAGGTAAAGAGAACAGCTAAGATCAGTCCAATAATTACCGTTGCCTTTCCTACAAAAACAAGACTCCTTTGGTCTGTTTCTTTGTGGAAGTATTTTGAATATACATCCAGGGTGAAAATTGTAGAGATACTATTTACTTTGCCCGCTAGTGAAGCCACAATTGCAGCAGTCAGTGCCGCCACAGACAGCCCTTTTAATCCGGTTGGAAGGAAGGTTAGCACCGCAGAATAAGCACCGTCTTTTCCTCCGATCAGCTGTGGCAGATAGCCTTTTGTATACAATACATAGGCAGCTATACCGGGGAGCATTACAATCACTGGCATCAGTAATTTCAGTAAACCTGCAAACAGGATACCTGTTCTTGCGGTTTTAAGATCTGCACCCAAAGCCCTTTGAGTGATGTATTGGTTACATCCCCAATAGTTTAGATTGATGATCCAGATACCAGCAAGGTAAGACATCAGGCCTGGAAAGGTTAAATACTTACTGATCTCATTTTGAGTAGAAGTAGCTGTTGGCCTGGGAATGATCATCTTGAAATGTTCAGGAGCCTGATCCAGCAGCACCTTAAATCCTGCTATCGCATTACTGCCTACGCCAAATTTCTGACCTACAACGGTTAGAGCGATATAACTGGTTACTAATCCGCCAAAGATCAGGACAGCAACTTGTATAACGTCTGTATAAGCTACAACTTTCATTCCTCCCATAGCAATGAACAGGGCAAAAACTGCCAGACCAATCATGATCACATGCAAATATTGTCCGCCGGTTAATCCGTTAATGGCTACCGCACCCAGGTAAAGGATAGAGGTAAGGTTTACAAAAACATACAGGAACAGCCAAAAGATAGCCATGATTAAGGCAACAGAATCATTATACCTCGTTTTTAAGAACTGAGGCATTGTATAGATCTTGTTTTTAAGGTATACGGGGATAAACCAGACGGCTACAATGATCAGCGCGATCGCTGCTATCCATTCATAAGCGGCTACGGCAACACCCAGAAAAAATCCCTCACCGCTCATTCCAATGAATTGTTCTGCGGAAATGTTTGAAGCAATGAGGGATGCCCCGATGGCCCACCAGGTTAAAGTACCTTCTGCCAGGAAGAATGCTTTCGCATCTTGTTCATCCTTTTTTCGTTTGTGATATATGGAATATCCATATAGGGAAACGGCTAAGAAGTAGATGATAAAGACTACGTAGTCTGTAGTGGCTAAACTATTGGTCATAATTTTATATTTGGTTAGGTTATTTTACACGCTTAATGTTTGTTTAACTGGTAGTAAACCTCATTCCACTTTAATTCATTACGTAATTGATTTATAGTAGTTTGATTATCGATGCCAACATACTCAATTCCTGCGATATCTGCAAAATCTGTTAGATGTTCTGCAGTTAAATTCTGACTGTAGCAAGTATGGTGCGCACCGCCGGCATAGATCCATGCTGCACATCCTGTTTTCATGTCTGGCTGTGGTTTCCATAATACGCGTGCAACAGGCAATTTAGGCAGTTCATGTTTTTCGTCTACACCATCTACGATGTTAACCAGCATACGGAACCTGTTACCTATGTCAATAATAGAAGCATTTAATGCCGGGCCATTGGCTGCATCAAAAATTAATCTTACCGGATCTGCTTTACCACCAATTCCTAAAGGATGTATTTCGCATTTTACTGGTCCTTTAGCTAAAGCTGCATCAACTTCCAGCATGTGTGATCCCAAAACAAAAGAATTTTTAGGCTCAAAGTGGTAAGTATAATCTTCCATGAAAGCATTGGCACCATCAAGGCCGCTTCCCATTACTTTCATTGTTCTTACCAGAACAGCTGTTTTCCAGTCGCCCTCTCCGGCAAAACCGTAACCTTCACTCATCAGACGCTGTACAGCGATACCTGGCAGCTGACTCATGCCATGCAAGTCTTCGAAAGTATCAGAGAATCCTTTGAAATTACCCTGCTCTAAAAAACTGCGTAAACCCAGTTCAATTTTAGCAGCTTCTCTTAAAGAGGCGTGCTGTGAACCACCTTTTTTCAAAGTATCCGCTAATAAATAAGTATCAGCATATTCTTTTACCAGTTTATCAATATCAGTATCCAGGCTTTGGTTGATCACTGCTACCAGGTCGCCAATACCATAAGTATTTACAGAATAGCCGAATTTGATCTCTGCTTCCACTTTATCACCTTCGGTTACCGCAACATTACGCATGTTGTCACCAAAACGTGCAAACTTAGCACCCTGCAGATCAAACCATCCGGCTGCCGCTCTTAACCAGGTATTTACACTTTCACGTACTTCTGGATCTTCCCAGTGTCCTGCTACAACTTTACGGTTGATGCGCATTCTGGAAACGATGAAACCAAATTCACGGTCGCCATGTGCACTTTGGTTCAGATTCATAAAGTCCATATCCATAGTACTCCATGGAATATCACGGTTAAACTGTGTATGTAGATGAAGTAATGGTTTTTGCAGGATCTTTAATCCGCCGATCCACATTTTTGCAGGAGAAAAAGTATGCATCCAGGCAATAATACCAATACAGTTTTCTGCATTATTGGCTTCCTGACAGATTTTATATATTTCTTCTGAGGTTTTTACAGTAGGTTTAAAAACGATTTTTACAGGGATCTGAGGAGAATCATTTAAAGCACCTGCAATTTGCTGGGAATGTTCAGCAACTTGTCTCAATGTTTCTTCTCCGTATAAATGCTGGCTTCCGGTAATGAACCAGGCTTCTAATTGTTTAAGGTTGGTTGTCATAGTTTTTGTTTTATTGGCCGTAATAGGAATCTACGCCGTGTTTTCTATCGTAATGTTTTTTAATTAAAGCATCTTTCATTGGGCGTACATCATGTCTGATCTGCTCTGTAAGGAAGGCCATTTTTGCCAGCTCCTCTACCACTGCACTATTATAAACTGCTTTATCGGCAGTTTTACCCCATGTAAAAGGGGCGTGGTTACCTACAAGGATCATTTCTACCTCAGTATAACTTAATCCAAGTTCTGTAAGATGGTCCATGATCTGGAAACCAGTTTCATATTCATAGTTTCCTTTAATCTTCTCGTCGCTCATAGGAGGAGCGCAGGGAATGGAAGCAGTAGTATGATCTGCATGGGTAGTTCCATAAACTGGGATCGACTTTAAGGATTGCGCCCATGCTGTCCCATAAGTAGAATGGGTATGTACGATACCACCGATATGTTCCCAGTGTTTGTACAATACCGCATGTGTTTTGGTATCTGAGGAAGGCCGTAAACTGCCCTCCACCGTATTGCCGTCAAAATCTACGATCACCATATTCTCTGGTGACAGTTCCTCGTAAGGAACGCCGCTTGGCTTAATGGCAAAAACTTTTTTCTCCCTGTCGGCCGCACTTGCGTTTCCAAAAGTAAAAAGCACCAATCCCAGTTTAGGCAGCTGCATGTTGGCAGCATATGCTTTTTCTCTGATGTCCTGATAGTTATTCATTAGCTCTTATTGTTTTTTATTTGAATTCATGAGGTTCCAGGCTCGGTTATTCATGTTCTATATTTTGTTCGATGTAATTTCCCAAAGATTTATAATGCGGAAAGCGGGCAGCATAATAGGCTACATTGGTTTCATCAGGAAAATATTCTGAGTCAAAACCACTGCCCATGCCGATCATTGCTTCTTCAACAGTAGGATAGATTCCCCCAACTACAGCGGCGAACATGGCTGCCCCAAGTGCGCAGGTATGTTCAAATTGATGGATGCGGATCGGCATATTCAGCACATCGGCCATCATCTGCATGATATAAGGTGATTTCTTTGCTACACCGCCAATACCAATGATTCCTTTTACCGGAATTCCTTCTGAAATAAAACGATCCACTATATTTTTTGCACCAAAGCAGGTTGCTTCAGCTAATGCACGGAAAATTCGGGGGGCATCTGTACCGAGGTCAAGATTGCTCAATGCACCTTTTAATTCCTGGTTAGCATCAGGCGTTCTTCTTCCGTTAAACCAGTCGATACCCAGCTCATCATCCGTGTTCTTTGGCAATAATGATGCTTGTTTGCTTAATTCAGGAATGATCTTGTCCATCATTTCTTCCTGCAAAGCATTTGCTGTAGCTTCATCAATGAGCGAAGATTGCTGCAGGAGATTTCTTAGCGGCCAGCCCAATATGTTTTTAAACCATGCATAGGTATCGCCAAAGGCTGATTGTCCTGCTTCCAGACCCATCATACCGGGGATTACGGAACCATTTACCTGTCCGCATATTCCCCTGATCAGCTTACCTTCCATATCTGCCATTGGGGTAACCAGGATATCACAGGTAGAAGTACCCATTACTTTACTTAAATGATAAGGTTCAATTTGGCCGCCTACAGCGCCCATATGGGCATCAAAAGCACCTACACCAATAACTACGGAAGTATCAAGGCCTAATCTGTCTGCCCATTCCTGGCTTAATAAACCAGCTGGTACATCAGAAGTATAGGTGTCTTTAAATAATCGTTCAGTAAATCCATCCAGTAAAGGATCAAGAGAAGTAAAGAATTCATTTGGAGGCAGACCGCCAAATTCTTCTGCCCATAAGGCTTTATGTCCGGCAGCACAGCGGCTGCGTTTCATTTCTTTAACATCGGTTCCGCCGGTAAGCAGAAAAGGAATCCAGTCGCAGTGTTCTACCCATGAAAAGCAGGCTGCCCTTACTTTTTCATCTGTTCTAAGCGTACGCAGCAATTTTGCCCAGAACCACTCTGATGAATAGATCCCACCCTCATAGTCCAGGTAGTTGATAGCCGATTTGTTTGCATGCTCATTGATCTGAGCTGCTTCTTTTACCGCAGTATGATCTTTCCAGAGTACAAACATTGCATGTGGGTTGTTCTGGAATTCAGGTAGCAGGGCTAAAGGTGTACCTGCTTCGTTGACTGCTACAGGTGTAGAACCTGTAGTATCTACTGCTATTGCTTTTACTGCACTTGCAGCAACCTGTCCGCCTGCTTTTTCTAAGCAAGCTTTTATGGTATGCTCCAGCCCTTCAATATAGTCCAGTGGATGTTGTCTGAACTGGTTGATCGCAGGATCACAAAATAGCCCCTTTTGCCACCTCGGATAATTAAATACTGAAGAAGATACTTCTTCACCATTTTCCGCATTAACAAGAACGGATCGAACTGAATCTGACCCATAATCTACTCCAATAACGTATATATTTGGTTTCATAAAATAAATAAATGTCTAATTAACGTTTATTTATTTATTAAATGAAATTTTTTAGAGTTTTTAATGATTAAAAAAATACAATTGCCCTGAAAGCTTAACTAATCAGGTTTTCTGGATTGGGAATAAAGTTGAGAAAAGCCTGAAATTTTGCTTTATATTTTTTCTTATCCAGTTTAAAATAAAAGGCACCTTTTTTAGAATTTGATTTATCCTTCTCTTCCAGCTTGATTAACAGTCCGGTGGATGTCAGTTTCCTGATAAAATTCCTGTTGTCTATTTTTGTGTTGTATACGCCTTCATACAAACTCTGTAATTGGGGAATTGTAAATTTACGGGGTAAAAGCTCAAATAATAGGGGATGCAGTGCAGCCTTATATCTTATTTTCTGCTTAGCGATCTCTACCATTTCCCCATGATCAAAGATCAGCTGAGGCATTTCATTGATTAAAAACCATTCAGCATGGTACCTGTCGTTCAACTGTGTTTCGTACTTATGAATATCGATCAGCGCAAAATATGCAACAGAAATAATACGTTTCATCGGATCACGGTATGGATTTCCAAAAGCGTGAAGTTGCTCCAGGTAAACACCATCCAATCCTGTTAACTGAAGAAGGATCTTATTGGCTGCCTCATCAAGACTTTCGGTGGACTGAATAAATCCACCCATCAAGCTCCATTTGTCTTTTTCTGGTTCAAATCCCCTTTTGATCAGCAGGATCTTTAAATTTTCTCCATCAAATCCAAAAATAATGCAATCTACTGCAAGCAGCATTTTTGTTTCTGTTGTGTTCTCAGTCATTAAACGTATTTTAGGTATTAATAGATAATATTAGGAAAAAGATTTATAACTACAAATTTAAGGAGAATTATATTAATCGTTGTTTTGACGGTTAATATAATTTTATCTACTTTGGTGCTGACTATATATAAACTGTAAATATAAATATGAAAACGAATCAAAATTTATTTCTTGCCTTACTCCTTGTTTCAGGAATACTGGGAGGCTGTAATTCATCATCTACAAAAAAAGCGGTTTCTGCAGACTCGCTGAAAACTGCTGTTGCCGGCGTAAAAGTTCCTGACTCTGCTGCTTTTGAAGGTACTGCAGATCAAAAGAAGATCCACTTGTATACGTTAAAGAACAAAAGCGGCGATGAGGTTGCTGTTACTAACTTCGGTGGCAGATTGGTTTCCCTGCTGGTCAAAGATAACAAAGATCAGCTGGTAGATGTCATATTAGGGCATGATAGTCTTAAATCTTACGAGCGCAAAGAGCAGTTTTTCTTTGGTGCCCTGATCGGCCGTTACGGAAACCGGATAGCAAAAGGGAAGTTTACGCTGGAAGGTAAATCGTATCAGTTAGAAGTTAATGACGGTAAGAATACTTTGCACGGCGGTGTTAATGGTTTCTATGCAAAAGTATGGGACGCTAAACAAACGGACGACCATACTTTGGAACTTACCTACTTCTCTAAAGATGGTGAAGCCGGTTATCCTGGTAATTTAACGGTAAAAGTTATTTATTCCCTGGAGAGTGATCATTCCTTAAAGATCAGTTATAATGCGACCACAGATAAAGCTACCGTGATCAATTTAACCAATCATGCTTATTTCAATTTAAACGGAGCTGGCGACAAAACGATCACTGATCATTTATTGACGCTGGAGGCGGATGAGTTTACACCGGTAGACACTACGCTGATCCCCACTGGAAAGCTGCAAAAAGTAGCAGGTACACCATTCGATTTTACTAAGGCAAAACTAATCGGTACCAGCATTAATGATGTTGATCCGCAATTAAAAAATGGTAAAGGTTATGACCATAACTGGGTATTGAGAAAAGGTACAGGTTTACGCAAAGCAGCTACTGTAGAAAGTACTAAGACAGGTATTGTAATGGAAGTATTAACTGAAGAGCCGGGAATTCAGTTTTACAGTGGTAACTTTTTAACAGATAAAGTGAATTATGGCAAAGGGAACGCAACTTATGGCTATCGTTCTGCGTTGTGTTTAGAGACACAGCATTTTCCAGATTCACCTAATGAGCCGTCATTTCCGTCAACAGTGTTAAAACCGGGTAAACCCTATAATTCTGTGACGGTTTATAAATTTTCTGTCAAAAAGTAAAAGGCTGCAAACAAATTGGTATAACTGATATTATTAAAGTATCATCATAAAAATTTAAACATGGATTCAAATAATAACATTGAAGAATTAGCCATCAATACAGTACGGACGTTATCAATTGATGCGGTTCAAAAAGCTAATTCTGGTCACCCGGGTATGCCTATGGGTGCAGCACCTATGGGGCATGTGCTTTATTCGCACTATATGAAATTTAATCCTAAAAATCCTTCATGGGTAAACAGGGATAGATTTATCTTATCGGCTGGTCATGGATGTATGTTACAATACAGTCTATTGCACTTAACAGGTTTCAACGTAACGATGGATGACTTAAAAAGCTTCCGTCAGCTAAACAGTAAAACTGCCGGACACCCGGAATATGGTTTGATTGACGGTGTCGACGTAACTACAGGTCCATTAGGACAAGGTTTTGCTAACGGTGTTGGTTTTGCTATTGCACAAAAACATTTAGCTGCAAGATATAACAGACCGGGATATGATCTTTTTGATTATAAAATCTATGCGATCTGCAGTGATGGTGATATGATGGAGGGTGTAACCTCAGAAGCAGCTTCCTTAGCTGGTCATATGGAACTCGGCAACCTGATCTATTTATATGATGATAACCACATTTCTATTGAAGGGGATACTGATATTGCTTTTACTGAAGATGTAGCTAAACGTTTTGAAGCATATAACTGGCATGTGCAAACGGTGAGTGATGGTAATGATATTACTGCGATCATCAATGCCGTTCGTAATGCAAAATCAGAACTAAACAGACCTTCTTTAATTAAAGTACGTACACAAATTGCTTACGGAAGTCCGAATAAAGCAAATACATCAGGATCACATGGTTCACCGCTAGGTGCTGACGAGATTAAACTGGTTAAAGAATTCTTTGGTTTTGATCCGGAAAAATCATTTTATGTACCTGCTGAAGTAGACGAATACTATCAGGCTGCGGGTAAAAAAGGAACAGCTGCCAATGAGAAATGGGATGAGCTTTATGTTAAATATAAAGAAGAATTTCCTGAACTGGCAGCAGAATATGAGCAGGCTGCAAGTGGTGAACTACCTGCAAACTGGAAAGATTCATTACCAGTTTTTGCACCTTCAAAAGATAAATTAGCTACACGTATGGCATCTGGAAAGGTGTTAAATGCAATTGCTGAAGTTATCCCAGGATTAATTGGCGGAGCAGCAGATTTGGCGCCATCAACAGAGACCAACTTAAAAAAATACACTTCATTTACTCCGGAAGACAGAACCGGGCGTAATTTCCACTTTGGTATCCGTGAGCATGCCATGGGTTCTGCATTGGTGGGTATGGCTTTAACTAAAGGAGTGATTCCTTTTGGTGCAACCTTCCTGATGTTCTCTGAATATATGCGCCCGCCAATCCGTTTGGCTGCGATTATGAAGATCCGTCCTATCTTTGTGTATACGCATGATAGTATTGGCCTTGGAGAAGACGGAACAACTCACCAGCCGGTAGAGCAACTGATCTCTTTACGGTCTATTCCAAATATCACCCTGATCCGTCCTGCAGACGCAAACGAAACTGCTCATGCATGGCGTGTAGCGCTGGAACATAAAGATGGTCCGGTAGTATTGGTGTTCACCAGACAGGGCTTACCTGTGTTGGATCAGGATAAATACGGTAAAGCAGAAGGTTTGGAAAAAGGAGCTTATATCCTTTCTGATTCAGAAGGAACACCAGATTTGATTCTGATGGCTACAGGTTCTGAAGTAGCACTGATCATGGATGCACAGGCTAAGCTAAAAGAAGAGGGAATAGCCGCACGCGTAGTGAGTATGCCTTCATGGGAATTGTTTGAAAAACAAGATGCTGCTTATAAAGAAGAAGTATTTCCTAAGGCAGTTAGAAAACGTTTGGCTGTAGAAACAGGTTCTCCACTAGGATGGCATAAATATGTGACTGACGAAGGTGATATCATCGCAATGCATACTTTCGGTGAATCTGCACCAGCAGAAGAACTGTATAAGGTTTTTGGATTTACCATTGATAATGTGGTGACTAAGGCCAAAGCACTGATAGGAAAATAATATTTCCTGTTAAACTCTTATAATTTTAAGCCCTCAGCTTTTTAAGTTGGGGGCTTTATTTTTAGTGACCTATTCTATTTTTTATTTGTTGAAATAAAGCAGCCGAATTTTTATCAGGTTTCTCTTTTTGGTTATAATATTCATTCATGATTTCATATTCACGTCTGTAATCCTCGTTTTCATTGACCATGCGCAAAAACTCCTGATTCTCATCAGTTGAAATTTCATTGGCTAATTTTATGCTGAGCAGTTCAGTGAATCTGGATTTAGTCATGGCGCGTTAATTGATATAAATAGAGGAGAGTAAATTATAAGGAATTGTCTACAAGATGATTAAAATTTACAACAATCCAAATAGTAATTTCTGTGAATTTCTAAAAATTCATAGTATCACCGGTAACTAATAGTTAAGACACTTCGTATTTGCTGCACGAATAGTAATTGTATTAGCAGTACGTTTAAAAAAATAAGGAATATTTAGGCATAAAAAAATCCGCCTAAATAAACCATGCGGTAGATTTAGGCGGAATGAATTATAAATTTTAATAGGTTTAATCTAATTTAACGAGGTGTGCTTCGATTTGTTTACGCTGAGACTCGTACTGAGCCGGAAGTTTTAAGCTTTTACCCAGTTCTTCTAAAGGTTCATCCACAGTAAAACCAGGATTATCTGTGGCAATTTCAAACAATACCCCACCTGGTTCCCTGAAATATAGAGAGTGGAAGTAGTTACGGTCAATCTGTGGCGTAATGTTTAATCCTAACTTTTCTATTTTTTCACGGAAGGCCATTTGTACTTCGTCATTCTCTACCCTAAAAGCGATATGGTGAATCGTACCACCTGCATTGTTGGCTCTTTTTTCTGAAGGTACTTCTATCAGATCGATTACATTTGCATGTTCAATAGCATCGGTCATGTAGCGGTAGCGGTTACCTTCCTGTGCTGCCAATTTATAGCCGAACACATCAGTTAATATTTTGGCTGTTGCTTCAATATGGTTTAAAGTCAATGTGGTATTGTAGAAACCTAAGGTGGCTGCATCTGCTTTTACCTCATCAGTTTCGTATGGTTTTCTTTTATCATTCTCTTTGGCTTCAAAAAACTCTAAGGTTAACCCATCAGGATCTGTAAAGGAAAGATATTTTTCTCCAAAACGTTCTGCAGGCTGTTCATAAGGAACATTAAAAGTATCAAAGCGTTTCATCCAGAAGTCGAAACTTCCTTTAGGCACGGCATATCCAATTTCAGTAGCCATACCCGCGCCTTTGCTCCCTTTAGGGATATTGCCCCATGGAAAAAAGGTTAAGATCGTACCAGCACTGCCATATTGGTCACCGAAATAGAAATGGTAAGTTCCCGGATCATCAAAATTTACTGTTCTCTTTATGAATCTTAATCCCAGTACTTTAGTATAAAAATCGAAATTGCGTTTTGCATCGCCTGCTATTGCTGTAATGTGGTGGATGCCTAATATCTTATTTTCCATAATTGTTGTTTTGATGATTCAAATATCGGATATATTAAAAGTTTGGACGTTGATGTGTGATAATTAAAAAATTGATCTATGGTAATAAAGAGGGTGACCGGAGTGATAGGTGTTGAATATTTTCAGTGAAGGCAACCTTTTTAGCTCTTTGCCCGTGATATGGAATATACTATAAGCAAATCCAGATGGTTCCTGTTTCGATCGTGATGATCACAAAAAATGAAGCTGATGTTATAGCCGGTTGTTTAAGAATGGCTAAAATGATCAGTAACGATATCATTATTGTTGATAATGGAAGTACTGATGGTACACAGGATATTGCTTTGACCTATGGGTGCAGGGTATATCAGCATCGCTGGAATGGTTACGGTGCCAATAAAAATATAGGTATTACAGAGGCCAGATATGAATGGATATTAAGTATAGATGCCGATGAAATCCCTGATCTGGAATTTGTTCTGGCCTTACATGACTTAAAGCTGGATAATGCAGCGCTGGTGTATGATGTGAAGTTCAAATCATATTTTGGCGAAAAGCAGATCCGGTTTGGAAGCTGGGGCAGGAGGCATCATATTCGGTTATTTAACCGGGGTCTGATTAAATGGTCGGAACAACGGGTACATGAATCATTACTGCTTCCTAAGCATGTTAAAAGAGAAAAGATAGGCGGGTATTTACACCATTATTCAGTAAAAGATGCACATGAATGTAACAGTAAAGCTGTTTTATATGCCAGACTAAGTGCCGAGGAATATTTTCAGAACGGCAAAGAAGCAAATTTTATCAAACTTTATCTTTCTCCCGTCTTTGGCTTTTTTATAGGTTATATCATTTATCTGGGGTTGCTGGATGGTAAAGAGGGATGGTATATATCAAAGATCACCTTTAAGAATAAATGGCTTAAATACCATCATCTTAACAGGATAAAAGCTGCCCGGCGGAAAAGACAATTCGTAAAGCGTGATCTTACCGTAGAATATTAAGGGCAGATGAAGAGCAAACTGATCCGTAATCTTTCAGTAAATACCTTACAGCTCATTTTAAATCAATTATTTGGGCTGATTATCTTTTACCTGTTATCTACTGGCCTGGATAAAAAGGATTTTGGAGCGCTTAACCTGGCACTAGCAGTACTGCTCGCTGCCTTTAATATATTATCATTGGGAATTGATCAGCTAATGATCAAAAAGATAGCCGCTGGAGCTGCTGTAGCACCTGCACTTTCACTGTATATCTGCCACGTATTGATCACAGGGTTTTCGTTTTACGGGCTGATGATCTTATGCCGGTACTTTTTTCCTCAAACAGAAGTTTATAATTTGATCTTATTAGCAGGGATTGGCAAGCTGATGATCTTTTTTTCTACTCCATTTAAGCAGGTGGCTAATGGGATGGAGCGATTTAATTTGCTGGCTTACATGTCTGTGGCATCCAATCTGATTCGCTGTATCAGCCTGCTGGTTTTTGCCTTATTACAGGGGATAGGGTTAAAAATTATCATCATTGTTTTTATTACAGGTGATCTGGGTGAATTATTGGTTTGTATCTATTTATTCAGCAAGCGTACAAAAACGAGGATTGCAGTTAAATGGAATAAATTGAATTATATTAAACTGCTCCGGGAGTCTTTGCCCCAATCGGGAGTGGTAGTGATCACTTCTGCACTGGCAAGATTTGACTGGATCTTTATTGGTTTTATTTTATCTGCTGTAAGGCTGGCTGAATACAGCTTCGCCTATAGGGTATTTGAAATAGCAACTTTTCCGATGCTGGCTATCGCACCACTATTACTTCCTCTATTTACCCGGTTGTTTCAGCAACAAGAAATAAATACAGAGAATTTAAAATTTTTAATCAGGATGGAACTTGTGGTGGCTGCACTGATTATTTTATTGTTAAATATTTGCTGGAGTCCGGTTATTGATTGGGTAACAGCAGGTAAGTACGGGGCAGTTAATATTAAAACCATTTTTATATTATCGTTGTGCATGCCTTTGTTATACATGAATAATTTTTTATGGACGCTTAATTTTGCGCAGGGGCGATTTAAGATGATCCTTACTTCCTTTGTGATCACCCTTCTGGTTAATGTGGCAGGGGATTGTATATTTATTCCTTTGTATCAAAATGAAGGGGCAGCATTGGCCTTTTTTCTCTCCTGTCTGGCTCAAACAATATTTTACATGAAGAAAAATGATATTCCGGCACTCCGTACCATTTGGCATTCTTTAATTGTATGTACCAGCTGTGCAATAGTTAGCGGTTTAATCATGAGAACTATCATTTTAAATGTTGAAGTAGCGTTGCTCTTTGCTGTGCCTTTTTATGTGGTTCTGCTGATCATTACCAGACAGCTTAAAAGAACCGATAAAATAGCTTTTCAGCAGCTATTTCAGCATTAATAATAGCATAAAGCCTGAAAAGCAGGCAACCTTTATCCTCCCCTTACCGTAATCCTAATGATTAATAAAAGGGAGGGAATGAATATCAGGTCAACTATTTTGAATTTAATGGGATTAAAGAATAAGGTAGATTGGAAACTGCTGTTGTTCCTTATCCTTTTTCTCGATGTAAAATTAGGAGTCAAGATTTTAGCGATTATATTGATCTATTTGCTGCGGTTTGATTTTCATTTCGGATTTAAACTTAAAAATTCAAGACTTCCTCTTTTTTATCTTTTGATAGCGCTGATCGCTATTGCTGGTGCTATTATCAATAAGACCTACGCTTTACCCAATTATGCATTGGTATTATCTGGTGGTATAGGATTTTGGCTGCTCTGTATTTTAGCGGTTCATCAGGTTAAACTAGCTGTAGAACGCAATGAGCTGGCTGTTATCCATGATACCATCCTGTTATTTTTCCTGATCAATGGGGTGATATCCCTGTTAAACCTCGGCCTCATTGTCTTAGAAACACATGCTTTTAATCCATATACCTACCAGGGGCAATACCAAAAATATTTTATGAATACAGGTGATTATATTAAGGGGGTTACTTTTGATACTTCAACTACCAATGCAATCTTAAATGCCTTTGGAGTGATTTACTTCCTGATCCGGAATAACTTTCTGATGGTGCTGTTCTGTATGGTCATCCTCCTGCTTACAGTAAGTAATTTTACCAATTTAGCCTTAATTTTTATACTCCTGCTGTTATTTGTTTTTAAGAGCAGTAAAAATCAAAAAAGCCTCATTACAGTCTGCCTGATAGTATTCGTGATATTTATGGCTAAAATATCCCCTCAAAATAACAGCTATCTAAAGGGAGGCAGGTATCTTTTTCATCATCAGTTAATCAATGCTTCACCAATAGTGATACCTTCTCCTGTGCTGCGGATTACAGAACGACCAGATCGTTCATTAGGCCCTGAGGAGAAGAGAGAAAAGACCGCAATGCTTTATATTGATAGTATTTACCGGATTCATGAACAAACTGGGTTAAAGAACAAACCTTCCTATCTCACTAATGCTGTTTTGATCAGTGATGCAGGCAGGATTAAAGTGCCAAAAGATGATATTAATTCAGCATCCTTTCAAAGTTTAAAAAATACACCGCCAGAACAGCACCCATTGCTGAATTTTATTCAGATACATCATGCAGCGCTTCCTGTTTCCGGACATTCAGTACATTTATATTTACCTGGAAAGGCACTCGGTCTGCTGCAAACCATTAATTTTTTTAAACACCATCCTGGTAAGTTAATAGCTGGTGATGGACTGGGAAATTTCTCTTCAAAATTGGCTTTTAGGGTTACTGGTTTAGGTATTAACGGAGGTTATCTCTCAAAATACAGCTATATCAATCCTGATTTTCTGGTGAACCATCTTGATCTCTATTTATACTTCTTTAGTAAAAATGCAGAATTCCACTCTTTTACAAATAGTCCCTTTTCTGTATATGACCAGTTAATTGCTGAATATGGATTGCTTGGTATAGCGGCTTTCTTTATCTGTTATATCCGTTTTTTTGCACAGCATTGGAAAGTGATCACCTATGGGCTGCCCTTACTGGTCTTAACCATGGGGATGCTATTTATTGATTATTGGTTTGAAAAACTATCGATACTCATTTTTTTTGAATTATTTCTTTTTCTGGATATCAAGGAGTCCTCTGCTGCCCAAATATAATATGAAACCTATCTCTCCTAAAATCACGGTCTTAATGCCTGCCTATAATGCAGGGAAGTATATTGCTGAAGCGATATCGTCTGTGTTAAGACAGACATTTAGTGATTTTGAGTTGCTAATTGTAAATGATGGGTCTACTGACAATACTGTAAAGATCATTGAATCTTTTAAGGATAACCGGATCATCCTGATCCATCAGGAAAATAAAGGAATAGCCTCCGCACTGAATACAGGGCTTGCGCATTCCCGTTCAGATTATATTGCCCGGTTCGATGCAGATGATATTTGCAGACGTGAAAGGCTTAGTACACAGTACAATTTCATGACCAGTTATCCCGAATATGATATTATAGGTTCGGCCGCTGATTACCTTGATGTGGAAGGAAATTATATTTTTACCCAGCACCCGGCAGCCCATTTAAATGAGGAGATACAAACGCTGAAATATACCGTATGCCCTTTTATACATTCCAGTGTATTTTATAAGAAGGAGGTTATCCTCAGAAACGGAGGATACAATGAACATGCCTATACTTTTGAAGATCACTTTTTATGGGTAAATATTTTGCAGCATGCAAAAGCATGCAACCTGTCACCCGCTTTGATTAAAGTAAGGCTAAACCCAGAGTCTATTACGATTGATGAAAAATGGCGTACGCGTAGATTTCGCGAAATAAAATATAACAGCCTTAAAAATCGAAGTATTACCGCTTTTGATGGACTCCTGCTGCAGGAGATTGGGCAAAAGCAGTATTTACCAAAAATAAAAGAAGGTGCCTATTACGCTCTATGCTGTAAGAAATTCCTGGTGAACAATTATCAGCCTGAAAAAGCCCGCTGGCACGTTTCTAAAGCAATTGGTATTCATCCATTGCGGGTAGACAATTACCTGCTGTATGTGATCAGTTATTTCCCCGAAAATTTTATCAACTGGCTCTATAGATTATGAAAGTAGCGATGATTGCGAGATCTACATTTTATTCTGCTCCTGGCGGTGATACCGTTCAGGCCATGCAAACTGCAAAAAACCTGATCGGCTTAGGTATTGAGACGGCGATTCTACTGTCTAATGAAGCTATAGCTTATGATCAGTATGATCTGCTGCATTTTTTTAATATCATACGTCCTGCCGATATTCTTTACCATAGCAAGAAGGCAGGGAAACCCTTTGTGATCTCTACGATATTATGCAATTACGGAGAGTTTGATAAATTTCATCGTACAGGCAAAGGCCGGTTAATTAGTTTTTTGCCTTCCGACGGGATCGAGTATTTAAAAACTGTAGCCCGCTGGCTGTTAGGTAAAGATCATCTTTCAAGCAGGTCTTATCTATGGAAAGGACAGCGAAGGAGTATTATCGAAATTTTGAACCGGTCGGCCATGATACTGCCTAACTCCGAGTCTGAATATAAACGTGTGGTAAATACCTATGGCGAAAAGAATGAATATTTAGTAGTACCCAATGGCGTTAACCCCAGTTTATTCCGCTTTGATCCTGCCGTAAAAAAAGATATACGGCTGATCTTATGTGTAGCCAGAATTGAGGGACTTAAAAACCAGCTTAACCTGATAAAGGCAGTGAATAATACCCCCTACAAATTATTAATTATAGGATCACATTCTCCAAATCAGGCAGCTTATTACCGCCAGTGTCGTGATCTGGCGGCAGAAAACATCAGTTTCATTGATCATATACCTCAGGAGGACCTGGTGAAATATTATCAAAAGGCCAAAGTACACATCTTGCCCAGCTGGTTTGAAACCACCGGACTAAGTTCTATAGAAGGTGCTTTAATGGGCTGCAATCTAGTAATTACCGATAAAGGCGATACGCGGGAATATTTTGGGGACGATGCTTTTTACTGTGATCCCGGGGAACCAAAGAGTATACTTGCAGCGATAGAGAGGGCTGTTTCTGCGCATATAAATGAGGGGCTGCGTCAAAGAATACTGGAGAAATATACCTGGGAAAAGGCGGCTTTACAAACACAAAAATCTTATCAATTAGCACTTCAATAATGAAATTAAGAATAGCAATATTGGGCACCCGGGGAATCCCTAATTATTATGGAGGATTTGAACATATATCGGAATATGTTTCTGAGGGATTAGTTAAAAGAGGGCATTCAGTAACCGTATACAATTCACACAATCATCCCTACACAAAAAGTAGCTGGAATGGTGTGGAGATCAGGCATTGTTATGATCCTGAATATTTAATAGGTACAGCAGGACAGTTTGTTTACGACCTGAACTGCCTGCTGGATGCAAGAAAAAGGAAGTATGATGTGATCCTGATGATGGGTTATACCAGCAGCTCGGTATGGGGTAAATTATATCCGCAAAACAGTGCTATTATTACCAATATGGACGGACTGGAGTGGAAGAGATCTAAGTACTCCAAACCTGTACAGTCTTTTCTGAGGTATGCAGAAAAACTGGCAGTAAAACATAGCCAGTATTATGTAGCCGATTCTATGGTCATCCAGTCGTACTTAAAAGATAAATATAAGATCGACAGCAAATACATCCCTTACGGGGCAGATCTGTTTTCCGAGAATGAAAGAGAACAGTTTGACCGGTCTGAAATGCTAAAAGAAGATTATTTTCTGCTGATGGCAAGAATGGAGCCGGAGAACAATATTGAAACTATCCTGGAGGGATTTAATGAAAGTAACTCTGGCAGGAAGTTTAAGGTGCTGGGAGATACTGGAAACAGGTTTGGGAAATATATCACCCATAAATTTAAAAATGACAGTCGGATCCAGTTTAAAGGGTCAATATTTGATAATGCTAAGGTTCGCTCTTTACAGAATAACTCCTATTTATATTTCCACGGCCATAGCGTAGGCGGAACCAATCCTTCTTTGTTAGAAGCTATGGCTAGTGAAGCACTGATTGCAGCCCATAATAATCCTTTTAATCAATCTGTTCTGCATACTGATGCCTTTTATTTTAACAATGCCGGCGAGGTGAGGAACCTGGTGGAGACTGTGCAGCGCATGGAAACGGAGAAAAATATGGTCAATAATAATCTGCATAAGATAAGGAACCAGTTTAACTGGGAGACCATTGTTGATCAGTATGAAGAATTTGTACTGGAGTGTTTTTATAATTTCAACTATGAGAGAGTTATTCTTTATCAGGGATAACCTGGCCAATAAAATAAGCTACTATCATCTACTGCTATTTATGGCTAGTTTACCTTTTGACCGGTTTTACAGCCATGTCATTTTAATCAGCTTTATCGTGCATACGCTGATCCATGTAAAAAAGGAGTCTTACAGCTCTATTTTTAAGGTGCGTAATGTGGTATTGGCTTCCGTTTTTCTGGTGACCGTGTACAGTACAATTTACGCAATGAATCCTGCAGGTACTGCTTATAATGAATGGGGTGTACAATTGACCATTTTGCTGTTCCCTTTGCTTTTTTGCCTGATTAATCTGGATTTGAAGAAATACAGGTCGTCTCTATTACTTGGCTTTTCGCTCTTTTGTACAGCAACGGTTGCTTATTTATATGCCGATGTTTTACTGGCGATAAGGTATTATCATTTACCATTATCTTCTCTTTTTTCCCACGCTTTTACCCATCATAATTTCTCCGCGCCAATTCAAATGCACGCTACCTATTTATCTATGCAACTAGCTATAGCATTGGTATATCTTCTGGCATTACTTATTAAGGCAGGCAGGTGGTATCATCGGTTATTTTATCTATTCTGCCTGTTGATCCTGTCTGCCGGCTTGATTCAAATGAGTTCCAAATCGGTTTGCTTTTGTTTATTAGTGGTCATTAATTTTGCTGTTCCGTGGTTTTTACTAAAAGGACTTGTACGATGGAAATTTATATTAATTATGGCCACTCTTTCTCTCTTTGCTATAGTATTCGTATTCAGGTTAAATGCTTTTAGAGAACGCTATATCGGTGAACTGGTGACTGATCTTTCACCTCGGGCAAAAGGAGAGATAGAAGATCCGCGTTTAGCCAGGTGGACTGCTGCGGCGCAAGTAATTGTACAAGCTCCTTTAATTGGGCATGGCGCAGGTACTGAAATACCGCTCTTACGGCAAGTCTTCTTTGAGAAAAAATTATACAATTCTTATTTACACCAGCTAAATGCGCACAATCAATTCTTAAGCTTTTTATTAAAATCAGGTATCGCAGGACTGCTGATCTATCTGGTTACTTTATTATATGGTTTTAGGCTATCCCTTTTAAGAAAAGATCTGCTCTTTTTTCTGTTTATGTTGCTCATCGCCTTTGTTTCTCTTTCAGAAAATCTGCTGGATGTAGATAAGGGCGTAATTTTCTATGCATTCTTCTTTTGCTTCTTTGTGTTTTCATTAGATAAGCAGAAGGGGCTCGTCAATGATTAATTTAAATTCTGTGGCAACCAATTAGTTAGTTGTCCCGTTATCATGATATAGTTTAAAATCATCCCTAAAAACAGAGTTATGGCGGGAATTAGAGAAAACATATTAGCTACCCTTGCTTATTTTGACATATTCAATTATCCACTGAGCAGTGACGAAATCTATTCGTTTCTTAAAGTTGATTACGATCATTCCCAGTATGATCAAACTTTAAAGGAGTTGAGTACTGAAGGGATCGTTTATCAGTTTGATGATTGGTATACCTTGAAAAATGATTATTCCTTAATACCAAGACGATATGATGGGAATAAAAAGGCGGCGCAGCTGATTGCAGTGGGGAAAAAAGTGAGTGACTTCCTCATCAAATTTCCTTATGTACGCGGTATTGCTATCTCGGGGTCTTTGTCAAAAAATTATGCTGATGAGCACTCTGATATCGATCTTTTTATCATCACCGCCAAAAATCGTCTTTGGATTGCACGCACGCTGATGCATGTTTTTAAGAAGCTGACCTTCCTGGTGAATAAACAGGATTATTTCTGCATGAATTATTATATTGATGAAGAACAATTGGAAATTGTTGAAAAAACTACCTATACGGCAATAGAGATCGTTACGCTCATTACCTTGCAGGGAACCACAGTTTTTGAACAGTTCAAGGCTGCTAATGCCTGGACAGCAGATTATCTGCCCAATAAAACAATGGATCTGTCTGCTGCAAAACCAGCTAAAAACCCCCTGTTTAAACTTCTCTTTGAAAAAGCTTTTAATCATGCTGCGGGCAACGCAATTGATCATCTGCTGTTGAAAATTACGGCCGACAGGTGGGCTAAAAAGACGTTATTGAAAAAGCTGAATTCAAAAGGCTCCGTAATGGGGATGGATGCAAATAAACATTATGCAAAGCCAGACCCAAAGAATTTTCAGCATAAATTGTTAAAACAGTATGACCATAAAATAGCGGATCTTTTACAGGATGCAAAAGGCAGCCTGGCGCATTGATCTATTTTTTCACAAATGAAATGATATAGTAGTCACCTGTTACCTTAAAAGGCCAGTTATATCTTAATTTATTTTCAGCTTTTTGAAGCGTTTGATAAACAGCCGGATGTTTTTCTGCAAAGCCTTCTATATAAGAAGGAGGAACCAGGGTACACAGGCCTTCTAAGGATAAAAGATCAAACGAATCTTTCATCCTGCTGATCACATATGAAGGGTTATAATACCAGCAATTGAAATAAGTGCCTTCCAAATGTGCTTTCCGGCCATTTCTGCTAAAAAACCTTCTAAATGCAGTTTTAAACTTTCCTCTAAAAACGAGCAGTATTTCCCATAAGCAGAATTGAGGCAGAATGACCAGGGTTATTACCCCATTTTCTTTAAGCAATGGTGGAAAGGAAGCCAATACTTTATCCAATTCGCCAGTGCAGTTTAAACCTGCAAAGTTTGAAAATATATGATCATACGGGCCTTTGTCTTTTAAGCGGTGCAGCTGGGTATAGGAGCACAATTCATGGCTGATCAAATGTTCCAGGCTGTTAGCTGATACTTTTTTCTTTAGCTGGTGCTGCATGCCCTGCGAGATATCTGTAGCATGCACGTGGTGTCCTTTTTGAGCAAAGAATAAGGCATCATCCCCTGTTCCGCTATTGAGTTCAAGTATTGTTCCTGCTTTCTTTAAATATTGCAGCACATGTGCTCTTACCCGTTCCCGTTTATAGCTAACGATCGTATTGCCTGCATACAGCTCGTCAAAAATACCCGACTGTTTACTAAAAGCTTTTTCTGCGTATTGTTCTTTAAATGTCCCTGTCATACCTTTTCTAACCGGTTTAATTTTAACTTTTCAATAAACGTTGCCGGTGTATAATATAAAACCGACATGGCCTTTTTTAAGCTCTTAAAGTTTGCTTTCAAAGGGTTTTTAATTACCTTTAATAGGCTGTTTTTTGCCAGATGCTGGTGATAGTTTCGGTGTACATACCTGGGCAGCTGTTTGTAATATGGCGCCGGATAGGTGTTTTTAAAGAGTAAGGCCATTTCATCTGAATCGGTCCAGTTGGTCTTATACTTCAATTCGGTTTTTACTTTTTCGTGGAATAGCGTGCCGGGCAAAGGGTAGGAAATGGAAATACCTATTTCAAATGGCAGCAGGTCGTTGATCATATCGATGGTCAATTTAATATCTTCTTTAAGTTCTCCGGGGTAACCAAACTGTATAAAAAAGGAAGGTTTGATCAGGTGCTTTTTCATCAGGCTGGTGGCTTGATGAATTTGTGCAATTGTGGTTCCTTTATCCATCGCATCGAGAATCTTTTGTGAGCCGCTTTCAGCGCCAATCCATACATTATCACATCCGGATGACGACAATGCGGCTACGATGTCTTCTTCTGTAAGCAGATCTGCCCTGGATTGTATCTTGAACCGGATGCTCAGGCTATTTTCTTTCAATAATCTGGATAGCTCCAGCACCCATCCCGGTTTTAAACCGAATATGTCATCACAAAACCAGATGTGGTCTATGTGGTATTTTTCTTTTAATAACTTTATCTCCCTCACCACATTTTCGGGACTTCTGGAAGTATAGCGATTGCCATAAATAGGCTTTGCGCACCAGTTGCATTTAAATGGACAGCCGCGGGTAGTGCTCATGTTTAGAGAAAAATAACCAGTATGCGTTATCCAGGTATCACGGTATTGCGTCATGTTAACCAGATCCCAGGCAGGAAGCGGTAAATTGTCCAGTTCTTTGATGACAGATCTTCCGGGCGTTTTAACAATTTTATTAACGGGAATGTAAGCTAGTCCTTTTATGGCCGAATAATCGGTCAGATCATCCTGAAGATAATTTACCAGCTCCAGCAGGGTATGTTCTGCTTCGCCGATGATCACAAAATCAGCTCCTTCATTCAGGTATTCCTGGTAACGGTCTGTAGCATCAGAACTTGAAACGATCACCTTACACCCTGCTGCTTTTGCAAGTTTACACATTCTGAATGCCGCTTCACGCATATTGGTAAGACACATTTTTGTGAGGTAATTAAAACCATCATCGCAGATCACAAAAATATCAGGCTCATTGGTCTGGATGGCCGTAACCACTTCATCAGCATCTGCTATAAACATGGTATCAAATAAGGAGACCTGATAACCATTTTCGCGCATTAATGCGGCGGCATATATCGTTCCCAATGGAGGATATGGCTGCCCTAAAGCCCATTGTTTAGGATCAAAAGCTGAAAAATAAGAATGTGTAAACAGTATATTATTCATTTGATAAACGGTTTATATGAGTTACGCCAGCTTTGCCAGCGGTGACAGGTTTAGTGTACAGACACATTTTACACAAGTACTATTGGTATGTGTGTTCAGGTTTTTACGGAAATTAATTACTTCGGGGCTGTTTAAGATCTGATCCAGCGGGGTATCTCTGATGTTGCCGATGGTTTCATGAAAGAAGCAGGGACGCACGCTTCCATCGGCTTCAATTACTGTGGATACCCATGGGGCATTACATTTTTTATAAGGGAAGTCGTTTTTTTTATAAAAAGCAGCATAATACAAGTAGATATCCTGTATTTTTTTTGCTGACTCTGCAATAAATCCATTGCTAAAACCTTCTTTGTTTAAATTGATTACCCGGGTAACTATTTCCTGTAATTCTGGCAACTGCTTTTCTGAAATTAAGATCTCATTTTGCTTAGGCTCGCTCCAGGACATTTGACGGTTAAAGGCGTGACTACTTACATCTGCGGGTAAAAAACTTACCTGATCTATCCCCATCTGGGTGGCTGCATTTATAATGGCCTGCCAATTCCTGAAATTTATCTGGTGAATAACTGTTCTGGCCGTGATCCTGTAAGCCGGATTTAAGGCCTTTATATGTTCTACACCTTCTTTTAGCTTTTTAAAAGCATTGGGTATATTTCTGATCGCATTATGTAACTGCTCATCGCCATCCAGGGAAACAATAAGGTCGTCTACCCATTTCAGCAGCTGATCTGCATTGCTTTTAATTGATAATCCAGTGGTCAGCAGGCTGATCTTAATATTTTCTCTTTTTAAGATCTCACATAACCTGAAAAAGTTAGCATTGAGTAAGGCTTCGCCTCCAGACATTACTACCTGCTGTGTGCCGAATTTTTTTAAGGATACCAGCAGGTCAGTTACATCGTGCTCGGTAAGCTGCTTTAGATTTTTATTGTCCTTCCAGATATCGCACATTACACAACGGCAGTTACACGCGCTATGGGGCATTAAGATAACTACAGGTAATGCAGAGATCAAATTCGTCTGCAAAGTTCTGTAGCGTTGATAAGTGTGGTATACTGATTTTACGGACATCATAATGAGTAATCAATGAGAATTTAAAAGCCCTGTATTTCTGGCTGCCTGTATCTCCATACTTTTTGCAGCAGCTTTATTTCATAGGGATACTGGTATAAATTACTTTTGTAGCGAAGAGTGGAGGCAAATTTGATCAGCACCCTTTTTAAATTACTTAAGCGGATGTCGGTAACAGTAGGATAAACTCCATTTAATACCGTTTCAAAGTTCCTGATCTTGTCTATCATCTCGGGAGTTAACCATGGCGTAAGCGGGTTTTTTCGCAGATCGAAGTTTTCCCAGGCAGGACTGATCCAGTCTTCCAGTGTTTGCGGAAAGCTGAACCCGCTTTCGATCACCTGTTTATATAATTCCGATCCTTCTGTGGGTACGGGGCTGTAGGTATAAATAATGATCTCGGTTTTAGGGTTAATAGCTTTTACCTGTTTAATAAAATCTATTTCAAAATCAATTTGTGCCTGCACCTTTTCCGGAGTAGGTGCAGGAGTACCTAACACGAAGGAATACTCAGGGATGATATCAAACTTTTTTAGCCTTTCGGCAAATTCAAGGATCTGCTTGCCGGTCTGTGTTCCCCCCTTGTCCATTTGTTCTAAAATGGCATCATTGCCGCTTTCAGCGCCAAAAAAGATGATCTTACATCCTGCTTCGCGAATTGCAGCAAGGGAAGAATCTTTAAATTTGCTCATGGTATCTATACGGGCCATTCCCCACCAGGTCATGTTTTCCTTTTTAATCAGATTGGAGAAGTCTACCGCACGTTTTTCCGAGACAAAGAAATTGTTGTCGTGAAATTCTATTGCATCGGCTCCCCACTTATCTTTAATATATTTTACATCGTTATACACAGTTTGTGCCGATTTGGCTTTCCACCGTGCTTCATAAATAGGTACAACTGCGCAAAAGGAACAGGTAAAAGGACAGCCAATACTGGAATGGTAGGCTAAGGTTTTCTCTCCCAGATAGGTTTTGCCCAAAAACTTTGGAATGTTGTAGAACTCGTTGAGCTTTTCATAAGGCAATGGAGGAAGGGAATCCTGGTCGATCAGATCTTCTTTTGCAGTTTTAAAGATTTTTCCGTCAGATGCTTTATAAATCAGGTTTTTGATAAATTCAAAAGGCTGATCTTCTTCCAGTGCATCAATGAGGCGGGGAAAGGCATGGTCTCCGGGGCCATTGATGATAAAATCAACATATCCCGAGTACAATACCGAATCTGAATGGTTGGAAGGGAAGTAACCTCCCCATATCATTTTAGTATAGGGATAATTTTCTTTAATCACTTTTGACGTAACAATAGCCTGCCTTAACTGAGGGCCGGGCATAACGGAAAAACCGAGGTATTTAAATTCGCCGGTACTTAAATAGGATTCAATTTTTGCCAATGGATCTGCTTCACAGTTACCATCAACAATTACCCATTCATATTTTTCGTTTACTGAAGCCGCAATATTCAAAATAGAATTAGGAATACGATACTTATTAACAGCGCTTTTTGGATTGAACAGCAAAATCTTACTCATTGTATAGAATTGATGAATACCGGGTTTATAATTCACTGGTAATACGTTCCGCTAAACCTTAGGGTTGCTTCTAAGTGGAAATAAACAGGCAGGCAACCATTGTTTACCCTGTTCCGTATTTGTTGGAGAATGTCAACTTAATCTTAGCCGCCGTGTTCAAAACACTAAAAAAAATCATTACGGGAAGTAGTGCTTTATTTTCCTCTTCTGGAGTAAAGGGATCTGAAGAAGCTTACGATCTATGGTCAGAGAATTATGATACACAACCCGGTAACCTTATGCTGGATATGGACGAAGAGATTTTTTCCAGGTTACTGCGTGGTGTGGATATGAAAAATAAGCGGGTTGCTGATATTGGCTGCGGTACTGGCAGGCACTGGGCAAAGATATTTCAAAAAAGACCGCTTACTTTAACTGGTTTTGATGTTTCATTGGGAATGCTGAACCGTTTACAGGAGAAATTCCCTGAGGCTTATACCAGTAAAATAACAGATAACCTATTTGTCACTACTGCTGATGCTACTTATGATGTGATCATTTCAACGCTTACTGTAGCGCACATTAAAGATATTGAAGCAGCACTGCGGGCCTGGAGCAGAATATTAAAAAAGGACGGTGAAATTATCATTACTGATTTTCATCCGGATGCACTTGCTTTTGGAGGGAAGAGGACTTTTCAGTATCAGAAAAGATCTATAGAAGTACAAAATTTTGTACACTATGTACATGATATTGAAGATATCCTGCTCAGGAATGATTTCCATCTTGTGAACAGGGAAGAAAAGATAGTGGATGAATGGGTGAGACATTATTATGTTGCAAAAGATGCATTGCCTGTTTATGAGAAATTTAAAGGTTCCAGGATTATTTATGGTATACACTTAAAACGTGGTACGGCATGATCTTAAACAACCTGGTAATGATGGGTCATGCCGAGCCAGTTTGTATTCAAATTGCTCAGGGTAGAGTAGAAAGACTGACTGAAGGTATCAAAGCTGATGAGGCTGATCCTTTACAGCTTCATTTTAATCATGCGCTTGTCTTTCCGGGGTTGATCAATTCTCACGACCATTTAGATTTTAATCTGTTCCCTGCTTTCGGCGATAGGATTTATGAGAATTATACGGAGTGGGGTAAATATATTCATGACAATTACAGCGATGAAATAGCTGCGGTATTAACCATTCCTATTGTCCTCCGCGAGCAGTGGGGGATGCTGAAGAATCTGATTTGCGGCGTTACAACGGTAGTTAATCACGGTGAAAGTTTAACGATCAAAGACCGGCCGATCAGTGTGCACGAACAATATTACTGTCTGCATTCTGTGCAGTTTGAGAAAAAATGGAAACTTAAACTGAATCATCCGCTTAATATAAAATACCCGGTAGTGATCCATATTGGCGAAGGAACCAACGAAGCAGCGAAAGAAGAGATCAATCAGTTGATTCAATGGAATTTATTGCATAAAACACTGATCGGTGTACATGCAGTAGCCATGTCTGCAAAGCAGGCAGAAAAATTTAAGGCGATTGTATGGTGCCCGCAGTCCAATTACTTTTTGCTGAATAAAACCGCTCCGGTAGATGAGTTAAAAAAATATACAAAAATACTTTTTGGAACCGACTCTACGCTCACCGGCAATTGGGATATCTGGGATCATATCCGGCTAGCGAGGGAGACAAAATTGCTGACTGATCTGGAGCTGTATGAAACACTTCATCTAAATCCATCTGCTATTTGGGGCCTGCCTAACAGAGAGATTGCAGCGGGAAACAATGCTGATATCGTGATTGCCCGGATAAAGGATGATAAGGATGTGATGAATGCCTTTTTTTCTGTTGAACCTAAGGATATATTGCTGGTGATGCATCAGGGAAATATAAGAATGTTTGATAGTTCATTACATCCCCAGCTGATATCCGAAGATCTGTCGGGATTTAGCAAGATCAATATTAATGGTGCCAATAAGTATATTCAGGGTGATGTGCCCGGGTTGATGAAAAATATAAAGCGGTATTATCCAAGGGCTGATTTTCCAATCTATACCCATTAACTAATGATGACCTCCCCAAAAATAGCGGCGAAATTATACCGTGAAGCCAAATACTGCGGCCGGGATATCAGCTATGCGCTGGGACTCAGCAGGCGGTTTTATCAAAAAGCCGGGGGAAGCCGGATCATGATCTATCATGGGATCTCTTTAAAAGATCATACCCGCTTTAATCCTATTTTTTTAACCCTCAAAACATTCGAATCTCATCTTAAGCTGTATAAAAAGTACTTCAATGTCATTTCACTGGATGATTTTTATCAGCGGCGTTTTAGTACTGGTAAATTCAATATCTGTATCACCTTTGATGATGGGTTTGCCAATAATCACCAATATGTATTACCGCTATTGGAAAAATACAAAATGCCTGCAACATTTTTTGTTACCGCAATCAGGGAGGCTGGCTATGATGTACTATGGAATGATTTCCTGGGTATTGCCGGTAAATATGGGCCTGGAATTTTGCAGTATAAAGGTGAGTTCTACCATAAGGACCGTTACCAGCGGTATATTTCTGCAGGTAACACCACTCTTTTAGCAGAGAAGCTGCGTTCGGCAGGGTTTGAGGAGAAGGCAGAAATGATGCAGCAACTTTATCCTTTAGCGCCTTTTAAAGAAAATGTTCAGGAAAAAGACTATTGGTTACAAATGACAGTGCAGCAGATCGGGGAGCTATCGGCCTCTCCATTTGCATCCATTGGTGCACATGGTTATTACCACAATGATCTTTCCAGAATCAGTCTTAAAGATGCAGCAGAGGAAATGGTGAGATCAAAACAGTTTCTGGAATCTACCACTCAAAAACCAGTAAATAGTTTAGCCTTTCCTTATGGTACCTATACCAGACCTGTTATTGAAGAAGCAAAAAGGGCAGGTTATAACCAGCTTTTGGCGATGGATTTTCATTTTGAGGAAGACCTCTCAGATCCGGCTATGCGGGAACGGTTTACTGTTAATCCATTTATCTCTCCAATTAATCAACTCCATGCAACTATAACCCGCAAATATGAAGACCATAGCTAAAAACGGTGATTATTTGATAAAAAGGTTAGGTTTAAACAACCTTTCGGATCTGGTGAAGTTACATATAGCGGTATATGGAAGAGTGCATCCTATAGATTTTTTCAGTAAAAAATATGATACTGCCTATACCGGAACTGCCTACATAGGTTTTATCGCTTATAATACGGAAATGATGCCTATTGCCTATTATGGCGTTATTCCCTGTTTTATACGGAGTGGTGACGAGGTGATTTTAACCGCCCAGTCGGCAGATACCATGACACATCCCAAATACCGTAAACAGGGTCTTTATGTACTGTTAGCAGAGCAGACCTATGAATTATGCCGCCATTCTGGTATCCGCTTTGTTTTCGGTTTTCCTAATCAAAATTCATTACCTGGTGCTTTAGAAAATCTTAAATGGAAAAAGACAGATACGATGGATTGTTTTGTTATTCCTGTAAGAGCTGTCCCATTAGAAAGGTTAACCGTGAAAATGCCATCTTTATCAGGACTATACACCTGGTACAAAAGGCTAGTGCTGAAAAAATACCTGGTAGAAAGGCAGGCGGCGAGCAGCTCCGTATTGGCTAATGGCAATGACGGAATATTTCGTGATGAGTTTTATATGCGGTATAAAACCTATTCTGAGACACAGATGATCAGGATTCAGGGAACAACTTTGTGGATAAAGATCAATTCCGTATTGCTCATTGGAGATGTTTTGGAGGCTAAAAACGATCTTCCTGAAGTGATAAAAGAACTTCAAAAGCTTGCCGGAAAGTTGGGCTTAAGGCAGATACACTTTCATACGAGTCCTCATACGCAATTGCATAGACTGTTTGCCGCCCATTATAAGGCAACTCCTTCCTTTGCGGTGTTATTTAAAGATATCAAAGGTGAGAGTCAGGTGGGGCAAATTAAATTTACTTCTGCTGATATTGATACTTTTTAACGCACTAAAAAAAACTAAAGCAGACCTATGAATTTTGTTTTTGTCAGTTATGATTACCTGTCTGAATTTTCTACTCCGGAGAGTTGGCTCAAAAGAATTGAAGGGTATACTGGCGTATATGAATACCTGGCTAAATTAGGTACTGTTCATGATGTGAAACAAATTAATTATGAAGGTATTTATAACCAAAAGGATGTTCACTATCATTTTGTGCGTTTTAAAGAACGAAAGAAACACTTTTCTTTGCAGATCAACCAATATGTGAAAAAATTAAATCCGGATATTGTTATTGTCCATGGATTACATCAGCCACTGCAATTAATTCAGCTGCGCTTAGTTTTACCCGGAAGCGTAAAGATCATGGTACAGCACCATGCTGAAAAGCCAATGCCGGGGATTAAAAAATATGCGCAGCGGTTAGCTGATCAGGGGGTAGCTGCCTATTTATTTGCATCACATGGGCTGGGGGCCGACTGGGTTAATAAAGGAAACCTCTCCAGTCTTAAAAAGATATATGAAGTGATGGAAGTTTCATCTGTCTTTTATCCTATAGAAAAGGATATAGCTAAATTAAAAACAGGGGTTTCCAGCGATCTTGTTTTCTTATGGGTAGGAAGATTAAATGAAAATAAAGATCCCATCAATGTAGTAAAAGCATTTTTGAAATTCGCCGCGCTGGAACCTTCGGCAAGATTATATATGATCTACCATACGGATGAATTATTGCCTGTTATAAAGGAATTAATAAATGGGCACCCTCAGCGGGACGCCATTGTTATGATTGGCCAAATTCCTCATAGCGACCTGCTTTATTGGTTCAATAGTGCCGATTTTGTCCTTTCCGGATCTTTTTATGAAGGCAGTGGCACTGCCATTTGTGAAGCGATGTCTTGCGGATGCATACCTATTGTAACAGACATATTTTCTTTCAGGATGATCACTGATCAGGGGAAATGCGGTATCTTATATGAAGCGGGAAGTGAGGAGGCATTATTAACGGCATTGGTGGAACTCCGGCACATGGATATTCTGGAAAAGCAGAGTTTGTGTCTGGCCTATTTCCAATCCACTCTTTCTTTCGAAGCCATTGCACGGCAAATCTATGATATTGCTGCTGCACTCTGATCAAATAACCCGATCATCTTTTTGGCATTTTCCTGTATAGTATAAGGGAGTACAGGTTGATAATGACTATTGGGCTGCTGTAAGATCTGCTGTACTAATTGCAGCATTTCCTCTTTACTGGCAGCAATGTACCAATTCTGAATAACTGTATCCATTGGCTGTACAAAGCTCACTACCGTTGCTCCTGCATAAAGGGCTTCCAGGCAAACAGCCCCAAACCCTTCGTAAGCAGAAGGATGCAGGAAAATCTTTGCCCTTTGCATTTGCTGCAGTACTTCCTGATGTGATAACCTTCCCAATAGCGAAACATTGTCTTCCAGCTGCAGCTCTTTGATCATGACCTGCAGCTGTTTTATTTCAGGGCCATCCCCGCAGATGGCAGTTTTAATAGCCGGATAGAATTCCTTTATAGATTTTACCATCGTGATAAAAATGTGGTACTGCTTTAATGGGATCAGAGAGCCTGCACCCAAAATGTCGATATCTCTTTGCTGGTTAACGGCACTGAATAATGAGGTGTCAATCCCAACAGGAATTAGATGTGCCGGCACAACACCATAATTGTTGCTAAATTCCCTCACAATAAAATCAGATAAAGCAATTAATGATTCCCCTGTAGGTTTTATCCTCCTGAAATATTTATTGCCTGCTTTAGCATCCTGACCTAATATCCAGCTGTAATGTTTTAAATGATGGTTTTTTGCAAAACGATTCGCAACGTCAGTACATTTCCCAAACCAGAAGCTTAATAGGCCTATCAGGTGTTCCTCTTTATTCAGTTTACGGAGGGTTGCCAAAACCCTGATGCCGGTAAACGCCCTGTAAAACCTGCCTTTATTTTTACCTCCAAAGGAGATCACTTTTATGCCATTCCAATTGTATTCAGCCGAAAAAAAGGGATACTGAAGGGAAAAAACCACAATGTTTAATGCAGGGCAAACTTCTTTTAGTGCTTTTACAAATATTTGCTGCGGAGGTATACAGGTACTGTCCGCTTCATTTTCAGGAAAGCCAGGTGTAATGATGACGAGTGTTTTGCGTTTATTAGTCTTCATTTAAAGAGATCGTTTGTGTACAAAAAGAGAGACTAGCTTTATTATGGGTGATCATCATGATCATTTTTCCTGTTTTAGCAAGCAATTGCAATGCGATAAGAATTTCTTTTTCGGCTGTTTCGTCCATCTCGCTAAAGGGTTCATCTAAAATTAGCAGATCAAACTTATGGTATAATGCCCTTGCCAACATTAATCTTTGTCGCTGTCCGCCACTTATATTTTTCCCATTTTCTGTGATGAGCTGATGTATACCGTTTGGATATTGATCAAGCAGGTGATCAATTCCCGTAATTGAAAGAGCATGAGCTAATAATTTAGCATCATAGTTATCGTTAGAAAAGGTAATGTTCTTCAAAATAGAATCGTTGATAAAGAAAGACTGTTGTTTCACATAAGAAATCCTCTGCCAATAATTTTGCCGTTCAAAGCAATCTGTGATTTTCTGGTTAAAACTGATGTTGCCTGCCTCTTGTGTTAGGAAGCCAAGGATCAGATTGATTAAAGTAGTTTTGCCTAATCCAGATTTGCCTGAAATGCCTATAAAATCGCCGGGCTGTATATGAAAATTGAAGTCTTTAAGTATATGTTGCTGCTTATAGCTAAACCAAACCTGCTGAAATTTAATGGACAGTATAGGCTTTGCTGGTCTTATTGGTGTTGACATGTTCTTTTTACCGGTAAGCAACAGATCATTTAAGACAAATCCATAAGTTTTGATTTGTCCGGTGCTATTTAAGATTTTTACTATTCCTGGAATGATTTTATAAGAGGCTGCCATAAATATCCCTATGGTCAGCATATCTACAAAAGGGGTATGCGTAGCCCATTTGTGAATGGCTATTAAAATGAAAAAGCCAAGAACGGCGAAAACTTCTATTAACCTTGAAGGCAGACTTTGGAGGGTTTGCTGAGTAGCGATATTCTTATTTAATTGTTCCTGGTAACCATAATACCGGTCGATAAAAAAATCGTTTTTACCGTAAATATTACTTTCTACATATCCTGAAAGAGACTCTTGTAAATGCTGAATAGATTTTTCACTGGTTACTTTGGCACTATTACGGATGTGCCTCATTTTTTTTCTGGTGAAATAACCCAATGCAGCAATGGGTGGCGATAGTAACAGGAATAATAAAAGGAACAATGAGGGATGATAAAAAAGTATGCCCACTATGGTGCAGGTGATCAATATTCCCTGCGAAATAGCTGATTGCAGATTGGTTAATATATAGTTGCTGAATTCTATAGGCTGCTGGCTTATTTCCCTGATACGGATTGACGAATCAATAGTTACAAAATTGATATAATCGTCTTTTAAATAACGTAATATATTTTGCTTAGATAAACGGGAGGATACCTGGTAAAAGAAAGAACTCTGTATAGAGATGAGGTAATAACCCAGACAATTTTTGAAGCTAAATAATAGAAAAAATATGCCAATGAGTAACAGGGAATTGTCCTTAGAAAAAAACTGTAAAAGAAAAGAATTGGTAGAAGTGTTATTTTCTGTGTAAAAATTGATCACTAAAAGCAGTGCAGCCAGAAAGGCGATGTCCAAAATGCCAATGATCAGATCAGATATGATCAGCACTGTCATTTTCATTTTTTCCTTTCGGGTCAGTATACTTAAAAGAGCGGAAATGAAATGCTTCAAATTATTAGTTTAGGGCTTTTAATGTCTCTTTATACCATCATTATTCATTTTATGATACGGCCGTATTGTTATTTGGTTGCTTAGCAGTATATAAAACTATACAAGCTGTAGTTTATGGAATAAAGTATAAGGAATTGACGATTTATGATATAGGGTATTTTTTTAATTGTGTTTTCGGTTTAACATGTTGATGATGAGGGTTTTGAAGTTAGGCACTAAATTAGTAACCTACAGCATAAGCCGGTAATAAAATGCCGGGACAGCGCTTGCTAATTTAAATTACTATGAAAATTCAATACATACTTTTCCTTTCCTTTTTTTTTGGCTGTGCGCAGAAGCCCGCACCAAAAGAATTACCGCAGGCATTACCGGTAATTACCATAAGTACAGCGTCTACAACCACTTACCAGCAATACCCTGCGTCTATCGAAGGAATAGATAACGTAGAGATCAGGCCACAGGTAAGTGGTATTCTCGATAAAGTGTTTGTTGATGACGGCGCTTTTGTTAAGGCCGGCGAGCCCCTGTTCAGGATAGAGGAGGCACCCTTTAAAGAAAAGCTAAATAATGCCAAAGCTAGTTTACATGCTGCTCAGGGAGCATTAAGCAATGCGCAACTAGAAATCGACAAGCTTACCCCTCTAGTTTCCGGAAAAGTAATCTCAGATTTTCAGTTAAGAACGGCTACATCTGTTCATGAGGTTGCCCTTGCAAATGTGGAACAGGCTAAGGCAGATATCGCTACTGCAAAAATTAATTTGGGATATACTTTAATTAAAGCGCCCATGAGTGGTTTTATTAGCAGGCTGCTAAGAAAGAGGGGAAGTTTGATCGGGCCAACAGATCCGAGTCCGTTGACAGATCTTTCTGATGTACATAATGTACATGTATACTTTGCCTTAGGTGAATTTGATTTTATCCGTTTTAAGGAACAATATCCTGGAAAAACGATCGCTGAAAAGATCAGGCATCTTCCGCCTGTGGAGTTGATGCTGGCAAACGATAGTGCTTACGTACTAAAAGGTAAAATTGATCTGATAGACGGTCAGTTTGATAAAAACACGGGTGCCATTACCTTGCGTGCGTCATTCCCTAATCAAAATGGTTTACTACGTTCTGGCAATACAGGTAAAGTGAAATTGGGGCTGCAGTTCGACAATCAGATGATCGTTCCGCAATCGGCCACGCAAGAAATGCAGGATAAGGTATTTGTTTTTTTAGTAGGCGATCACAACAAGATCATTAGGCAGCTGATCACAATATCTGGCAAGAGCGGTACCAATTACCTGGTTAAGGATGGATTAAAGGCTGGTGACCGAATTGTCTACAGAGGGTATGACCATCTGCATGAAGGCGACATTATTCAGCCTCAAAAAACAGCAATTCCAATTGTATTAGCTGCAAACAACTAACCTGATCTATTATGCTGAAGAAGTTTATTGAAAGACCAGTTCTGGCAACAGTGATCTCGTTTTTGTTAGTTATTCTGGGAGTAATGGGCATGTTAAACCTGCCTTTAGAGCGTTTCCCCGATATTGCTCCTCCTGCTGTACAGGTGACTGCCATTTATCCTGGTGCCAATGCCGAAACCATATTACGTTCTGTAGCGCCATCACTTGAAGAAGCGATCAATGGTGTAGATAACATGACTTATATCAGTTCGGTTGCCAGTAATGATGGCTCGCTGGTAATCTCGGTTTTTTTTACCAAGGGAACAGACCCGGATCAGGCTGCGGTAAATGTACAAAACAGGGTGTCGCAAGCTACCAGTCAGCTACCTGCAGAGGTAGTGCAGCGAGGTATTATTACTGCCAAGCAGGAGAACAGTTTGATGATGGTACAAGCCCTTTATAGTGATAATCCTAAAAAGTATGATCAGAAATTTTTAGTTAATTATGCCAACATCAATATTATTCCCGATTTAAAACGGATACAGGGTGTTGGATCTGCTTTCATATTAGGTGGTAATAAAGAATATTCTATGCGTGTCTGGTTAAAACCAAGCCAGATGGCTGCCTATAAAATGTCGGCCAGTGAAGTATTAAATGCGATCAATGACCAGAATTTAGAAGCTGCTCCCGGTAAATTTGGTGAAGGTAGTAAGGAGGCCTTTGAGTATGTGATTAAATACGACGGTAAATTGAACAGGCCGGATGATTATGAAGATATGGTCATTCGTGCCAATACCGACGGCTCCTTTCTGCGTTTAAAAGACGTTGCCCGGATAGAACTTGGAACTTATACCTATAACAGTACAAACACTGTGGATGGAAAACCGGGTATTACCCTCGTTATTTTTCAGTTGCCTGGTTCCAATGCAGATGCTATACAGACAAAAGCCACGGCACTGTTGTTAAAAGCAGGGATGAGTTATCCAAAAGGAGTAGTGAACCAAACCTTTTATAATACTAAAAGAGCACTGGACACTTCTATTGAACAGGTTAAGCATACGCTGATCGAAGCTTTCATACTGGTATTTATTGTAGTTTATTTATTCCTGCAAGATTTTAGGTCTACCCTGATTCCCGCTATTGCGGTTCCGGTAGCCATTGTAGGTACGTTCTTTTTCATGAATGTATTCGGTTTTACGATTAACTTGTTAACCTTGTTCGCTTTGGTATTGGCTATCGGGATTGTAGTAGATGATGCCATTGTCGTTGTAGAGGCGGTGCATTCTAAAATGGAACACAAGCATCTGGCACCAGAGCCTGCAACGCTCGAAGCGATGCACGAGATCACCGGTGCCATTATCTCTATCACACTGATCATGTCGGCCGTATTCCTGCCAATCGGTTTAATGAAAGGGGCAACGGGGCTTTTTTACCGGCAATTTGCTTTTACACTGGCTATCGCTATTGTAATTTCAGCGGTGAATGCTTTAACATTAAGCCCTGCATTATGCGCCCTGATCTTAAGGGATATCCATAGTGAAAAAAATGAAAATGCGCCTAAGAATTTCAAAGAAAGGTTCTTCGTGTTTTTCAATGCTACCTTCACTATGCTGACCAACAGGTATGTAGTCAGTTTAAAGTTTTTAATCCGACAAAAATGGTTAACACTATGTGCGCTGGTGGTGATCGGTGTAACTACCGCTTACATGATTAAAAAAACTCAAACCGGCTTTATCCCCACAGAAGATATTGGTTTTATAGGTATAGCCATGAACATGCAACCGGGGGCTTCGCTTGAACGGATGAACCAGATTGCTGCTGAGGCCGAAAAAAACCTGGAAAGTCTCCCTCAGGTATTAAGAGTAAATACTTTAACCGGATTTAACTTTCTGACCTTTTCGAATAGTCCTTCTTCTTCGCAGATCTTTATTATCCTGAAGCCTGTAGAAGAAAGGGGAGCGATCAAAAGCATCGCTGAGATTAAAAATCTGGCGCAACAAAAAATGGCTGCAGTTAAAGGACTTGATGCTTTTGTATTTGAATTGCCGTCTATCCCGGGTTACAGTAACGTTGATGGTTTAGATGTAGTACTGCAAGACCGTACCGGTGATGCAAAATTGGATAAGTTTAGTGGTATATCTGATAACTATATCGCGGAGCTAATGAAACGCAAAGAAGTAGGGTATGCTTTTACCACTTTCAAATCCAATTACCCCCAGTTTAACCTGGAAGTGGACAAGTTTAAGGCTAAGCAGTTAGGAGTGAGCATACGGGATATCCTGCTGACTATGCAAACCTATTTCGGGAGTATTCAGGCCTCAGACTTTAATCGATTTGGTAAATATTATCGCGTTGTTGCACAGGCAGATGTTCCTGATCGCACAGATCCTGCTAAAATTGATGGCATCTATGTTAAGAATAATAAGGGTGATATGCTGCCTATCAATACGCTGGTACATCTCAAAAAGGTTTATGGGCCAGAAACAGCCACTCGCTACAATCTTTTTAATTCTATCTCGGTAACGGTTATGCCTAAGAAGGGCTTTAGTACCGGCGATGCAATTAAGGCCGTAGAAGAAGTGTCTAAAAGTACACTTCCCGAAGGTTATACTCAGGAATTCTCCGGCTTAACCAAAGAGCAGATTACTTCCGGCGGACAGGCAGTGATCATCTTTAGTTTATGTTTGGTATTTGTTTACTTCCTGTTAGCGGCCCAGTATGAAAGTTATATCTTGCCTTTCGCTGTTATTTTGTCTATCCCTAATGGCATTTTCGGCGTCTTTATCGCGATAGGTTTAACAGGAATTGAGAATAATATTTATGTGCAGGTAGCATTGATTATGCTCATTGGACTGCTCTCCAAAAATGCAATCCTGATCGTAGAATTTGCCGTACAGCGCAGAAGGGCCGGACACCCGCTCATTCAATCAGCTATTGAAGCAGCGAGTTTGCGGATTCGTCCAATCATCATGACCTCTTTTGCCTTTGTGGCCGGGATGATCCCAATGATTCGTGCTTCCGGCCCGTCCGCTAATGGCAACCATTCGATAAGTATCGCTGCTGCCGGTGGTATGCTGTTCGGTGTAATGCTGGGCTTGTCTTTTATACCCGTATTGTTTGTGGTATTCCAGCATTTACAGGAGAAAGTGAGCAGCAAAAAAATAGTCGAGATACCAATTGAAGAACAAGCATTAATCATAAACTAAACATGAATAAAAGTTACAAATCCAGCGCTGCCATCATTGTTTTGCTGGCCGTAATATGTATAACTTCTTGTAAAGTATCCAAAGATGTGAAGGTCCCTGATACTGCATTACCTAAAGCTTATCGGGATACCCCAGCTGATACTGTTTCAATCGGTGCACTGCCATGGAAGTCTTTTTTTGAAGATGCAGAATTAAAGAATTTAATTACTGACGCGCTGGATCATAATTATGATCTGCAGGTTGCCCTGAAAAATATTGAAGCCGCTGAGCTTACTTTAAAGCAGGCCAGACTGGGAGATGTACCTACTTTAGCTTTGCAGGCCACAGTAAATACGAGTCGCCCTTCAGATAACAGTCTGAATGGCTTGTCGCTGAACCAGTATTTGACTACAAAACATATTGAAGACTATACGATATCTGCTTCCCTGTCCTGGGAAGCAGATATCTGGGGGAAAATCCGCAGTCAGAAGGCCGTTGCATTAGCCTCTTTCTTGGGAACTCAGGAAGCACGTAAAGCAGTTCAAACCCGAATTGTAAGTGATGTATCTAAAGGTTATTATAACTTATTGATGCTGGATACGCAATTAGGTATAGCTAAGCATAATGTATTGCTGAATGACAGTACACTAAATATTATTCAGCTGCAGTATGCATCGGGCCAGGTAACTTCACTAGCCGTACAGCAGGCGCTGGCACAAAAATTAACTGCCGCTGGTTTAGTGCCACAATTTGAGCAGCAAATTGCGATACAGGAAAATGCAATCGGTATTTTAAGCGGCAGGCTACCAGGGCCGGTAGCACGTGACATTAGTTTAGCATCAATTGCCGTTCCTGAACAATTAAGTACTGGGATGCCAGCAACGCTGTTGAGCCGAAGACCAGATGTAAGGCAGGCTGAACTAGAGTTATACAGGGCAAATGCTAATGTTGGCTATACCAAAGCGAATATGTATCCTTCCTTAACGATTACAGCACAGGGCGGTCTTGATGCTTTTAAAGCAAGCAACTGGTTTAATATTCCAGCTTCATTATTCGGTGCTGTAGCTGGGGGAATAGTGCAGCCATTATTTGCACAAAAGAAATTAAGTACCCTTTATAGAATTGCAAAAGTTAACCGTGATCAAACCGTTATTCAGTTTCGCCAGTCTGTACTGGTTGCTTATGGAGAGGTTTCTGACGCATTGGTTAAACTAGATAAACTAAACCAACAGCAAACATTAGCAGCCCAGCGTACTACTATCTTACAGATAGCCACGCACAATTCTCAATTGCTGTTTAAAAATGGACTGGCCACTTATCTTGAGGTAATTACTGCCCAGGGAAATGTATTACAAAGTGAACTGGAATTGGCTACTATAAAAAAAGACAGATTAGATGCTACAGTTGACCTTTACCGGTCCTTAGGTGGCGGATGGAATTGATCAAGAATGCTATTGGGATCTTATGAAGGGTTCCAATAGCGTTCTTTGAGTTAAGCTATTCTGTGACGGTTAAACAGCAGGTTCATCCTTCAGCAAAAAGCGAAGCGGACTAATTGGTCCAAGCGGGGTAAAATCGAACTCCATCATTCCGGCTATGCCTAAAGGGAGTTTTTCTAAAAGTTCATGTGCCTCTTCAGGACTTGTTACGTTCATGATGAAGACCACACCACTGATGTCTGGCTTAACATACCATTGTTCAATTTTACCAGTAAGATAAAGGCGAACTGTTGCGGGTACTTCTTTGATCATGATGGGAAGTCTATCAGCAGGAGCCATTCCTTTAGCTGTCCAGCGGCCAATTGCCAGGATTTTTGTGGTAGGAGTAGATAAGTCTATTGGGGTTGATTTGGTTTCTGTTGCGCTGTCAGCTGAAATTTTGTTTTCTTCGTTATTCATACTTTTTTTTATTAAAAGATTTCTTGTGATCTGCTTAATCCAATAATAAAGCCATTGATTAAAATGTTGAATATGAATATGTTGTAGTTAGTAAAAATGGATGATTGATACTTTATTTCGCAATTAAACTAGTTTCAATGTGAAATAAAGCTATTCAGTGAAGGATTGGGTTCTATTCACCTCATTTTATGGTTTTAGTAGAAGCCAATAAAAGCCATGATGACGGATAATCCTATTCCATAAATTACGGGGATTAAACATTATTTGGTGTTTAAAACAGTTAATATCATCTTGTAAATGGTGGAAATAATTAGTGCCCATTAATGGGAATCCTAAAGAATTATAATACTCCTGGCATCTTTCTTTAGCTATTTGCATTTCATCCTTTTTGTAAAAATTAGTGTCTAAGATGTGAACGCAGCCATCGGGGTTTAATAGCGCAAATGCATCTTCAATGATATCTTTGAATATTGGAAAGTATTGGATGGAGGCTGCAAAAATGATTATGTCAAACTTAGGCCGCTCTTTAAACAGTTGTTTATTAAAGGATCCAGTAATAAAATTTAAATTATTTTTTTTGAATACCCTTTGTGCCTGTTCTGTTTCAATCCTGCTTGGTTCAAGTCCGGTTACTTTTACATGAGGTATGTTTGCAAGTTTTGCTGCCAGCCAGCCATTGCCACTGCCAATTTCAAGTATATTCAAACCTCTCTGCTGCTTTTTTAAAAAATTTATCAGGCGGTCTGATGAACGCTTTCTGATAGCCCACTCTTTTTCATTTGTATGTCCAGGCTGAATATCTGGCAATAAGTATACCTGTTCATCTGTATATGTTCTTCCTTCTTTAATCCTTAAGGCAAGATACATTTCCTCAAATTTCTCATTTGCAACAGGTGATGCAATTGAAGGATTATATTCTGGGTTGATCATCAGGGAATGGTTTATTAAAGACATTTCTAAATGAAATACGTAGCAGTATCCCTAATAGTTGCCTATAAACATTTGGTCTTGATCCTCTTGATCCGGATGAGTCAAAAACCGGCCTAAATAAAAAAGCCTTTCAGCATAGCTGAAAGGCTTTTTTATTGGTGGGAGATACTGGGTTCGAACCAGTGACCCCCTGCTTGTAAGGCAGGTGCTCTGAACCAGCTGAGCTAATCTCCCTTTGGTTCTGCCATTTTGCAATTATACCAGCCATGGCAAGGCTGTAACTTAAATAAAAACCCCTCAAAGGAATCTGAAGGGCTTATTAGTGGGAGATACTGGGTTCGAACCAGTGACCCCCTGCTTGTAAGGCAGGTGCTCTGAACCAGCTGAGCTAATCTCCCCTTGATTCTACTCTTTTGCGGTAAAGCTAGCTGAGTAAGCTATTCCCTGTTGTTGGGAGTGCAAATATACACCTCTAAATTAAAACTCCAAAACATTTCTGATATTTTTATGATAACACATCTTCTAATACCTGATGTGATCTTATTTCTCCGAACGAAGCCGTATGCAAGGTATAGTAAATCAGTATTTTATCTAAAATTAGCCGTCTTGTAGTATTATCCATTTTTATTTCATTTAATTTTTCAAATGGAGTGGTGAATAGGGTAATAAACAAACTTGCTGCCGCTTTATCCAAAAAATACGGGTGTAAAGGGGGTAAAGATTTAAATTCTCCTTCCTGAAGATCGAAATAACTTTGATCACTTTTTGTCTGTGTACTTGGGGCAAAACCTAAAAAACGGGATAACTTTAGTAAAAAAGCAAGGTGAAAGCTGGCATTAGCCTCTTCAGTTTCGTCAAACCAGGAAACGGCATTAAAAATATAATCAAAAATGTTCTCATCTGCATTCTGCTGACGAATACTTTTATAGAGTACTTCATTGAGGAACATGATGATTGTACTTTTTAAAATATCATAGGGAATGCTACGAAATACCGGTGATGGCCTTAATTCTGAAATGCGCTGTATGCTTGAATTGGCTTTGTGATAGACCACCATATCTACCAGGTGCAATGGCTGCAGCATATTCATCCTGATCTTTGCTTTAGGTCGTTTCACCCCATTGACCAAATAAGACTGAATGCCAAACTTTGATGTAAATATCTGCACCACCACACTGCTTTCGCTATATAAGGTTGTTTTTAAAACGATACCGCGGGTTTTGTGCAGCATATCAGAGAAATTTCGGGATAAAAATAATTGAGCCAATAACTACAGATATGATAGCGGCGATCACCACTGCTCCGGCTGCTACATCTTTTACTCTGCCGGCCTGTATATTAAAATCGGGCGATACGAGGTCGACCAGGATCTCAATTGCTGTATTTAACAACTCTGTTACCAATACCAATCCAATGGTAAATATGATCCATAACCATTCGTTTGCGGATAAATGAAAATACCAGCCTGCCAGTACAACCATTAAAATAGCCACGAGGTGAATCCTGAAATTCATCTGTGTTTTTATAGTATAGGCGATCCCTGATAACGCGTATCCAAAACTTTTTATTAATCTTCGCATGGCATTAATGATTGCTCAAACTTATAAATTAAAACTAATATTTGACTTTATTACCTAATCAACACAATTATTCCCCGGTTAAACTGTTTATTTGCTGATTAGACCTGCAACATTACAATTAAACCAGATCATTAAATCAATTTCAGATACCTATTAACATGGCCATTAGTACTCCCGTTAAAAAAAACAGTTCAGTTATCCCTCTCATTACAATGACACTTCTTTTCTTCATGTGGGGCTTTATCACTTGCATGAACGATATCTTAATTCCACATTTAAAGGTACAATTTAGCCTAACATTTCTGGAGTCAATGCTCGTGCAGTTTGCATTCTTTGGTGCCTATTTTATTGGATCAATGATCTATTTTCTAATCTCTTATTACAAAGGTGATCCAATTAATAAGGTTGGCTATAAAAAAGGAATTATTGCCGGGGTTTTACTCTCTGCTGTTGGATGCTGCCTTTTTTATCCTGCTGCAACTTTATCGGTTTATGGTGTTTTTCTTTGTGCTTTGTTTGTACTGGGCTTAGGTTTTACTATTCTTCAGATCACAGCTAATGCCTATGTTACTTTATTAGGGCCTGAAGAAAGTGCTTCCAGCCGTTTAAATCTTACCCAGGCTTTTAATTCATTTGGAACCACAATTGCTCCCGTACTTGGAGGTCATTTGATCTTCACTTACTTTTTAACCGATGGAAAAGTTACTGCAGATTCAACCCGCATTCCATACCTGATCTTTGCGGGAATACTTGTTGTCCTTGCTGTAGTGATCAGTATGGTTAAACTTCCTTCTTTCAGCTCTGAGGAGTCTGGAGAAAGAGGATTAGGGGCACTTAAATTTCCACAATTGAAAATGGGTATCCTTGGTATTTTCTGTTATGTAGGCGCTGAAGTAGGTATTGGAAGTTTACTGATCGGTTTTATGTCAAAAGCAGATATTATGAACTTGCCGGAGGTAGTCAGTAAAAATTACCTGGCACTTTACTGGGGCGGTGCTATGATTGGACGATTTCTAGGGGCAATCTCTTTGAGTGGTTTGGCACAGACGAAAAAATTAATTTATATGATCCTGACAGCCGCTGCAGTTTATCTGCTGGTATTCAGTATTGTGGATTTGACATTTGCACAAACGAGTTTCTTCCTCATTTTTATCGTGTTAAATATAATTGCCTTTGTAATTGGCAAATCTGCTCCGGCACGTACATTGGTATTATTTGCAGGTGTGAATATCGTGTTGCTGCTAATCTCTGTATTCAGTAAGGGAAGTATGGCTTTATATCCAATTCTGGGAATTGGGTTGTTTAATTCTATTATGTTCTCCAATATATATACCCTGGCTATTTCCGGTTTAGGTAAATATGTAAGTCAGGGTTCTTCTTTATTGGTAATGGCGATACTGGGCGGTGCTTTATTACCACTGATTCAGGGTGGGCTGGCCGATTCTATAGGAATCCAAAACTCCTTTTTTCTGCCTATTGTCTGTTACGCATATATCGTGATCTTCGGTTTGTATTGTATGAAAAAGGTAGAAGTGTCGGTTGATAAACCTGTAAGAACTAATCATTAATTATCCCCATAAATTAAAGGTCCTGAATAGGTAAATTATTTAGGGCCTTTTCTTGCCACTATATTTTTTTTCTGTCTCTTTTTTGACAATTGCCTGCAAACTTTATTTCCGTATAGCACGTTATATGTTTGTTTTAACATTTAATTTATAGTGATGAAGAGTTTAGATAATAAAGTAGCAATAGTTACAGGCGCAAGTTCTGGAATTGGTGAAGCAATCGCAATTACCTTTGCAGCAGAAGGAGCAAAAGTTGTAGTATCAGATATCAATGAAGAAGGTGGGAATAAAGTTGTTGAATTGATCAAAAGTAAAGGTGGCGACGCTTTTTTTATTAAAGCTGATACTTCTAAGCCAGAGGAAAATGAAAAATTGGTTGCAGAAACCGTTAAACATTTTGGGAAACTGGATATTGCAGTGAACAATGCAGGGATCGGTGGTCCTGCGGCTAAAACTGGAGAATATCCTGTTGAAAGCTGGGACAAAGTAATTGCTGTAAATCTATCAGGTGTATTTTACGGCCTGCGCTATCAGATACCTGCTATTTTAGCCAATGGCGGCGGAAATATTATCAATATGGCTTCTGTATTAGGACAGGTGGGAACAAGATTATCTCCTGCTTATGTTGCTGCTAAACATGGTGTAGTGGGTTTAACTAAAGCCGCAGCGTTGGAATATGCAGAGCAGAACATCAGAATTAACTCTGTTGGGCCTGGTTATATTAAAACCCCTTTGCTGGTAGCACATTTAGATGCCGGACAAATGGAAAACCTGGTGAAGCTGCATCCTATAGGTCGTTTAGGAGAATCACAAGAGATTGCAGACCTGGTGGTTTGGTTAGCATCAGATAAAGCATCCTTTGTTACCGGAACTTATTATGCTGCTGATGGTGGCTTACTTGCGCAATAGTTTATACGTTCTGTTTTAACATTAGCTTACCAAATAATATCAATTAACGCTTACCTTTGGTGGTAAGCGTTAACTTATGTCTTTTGAAAAACAAGAACTACATCCCCGAAATCAGCACCGTTCAAGGTATGATTTCCCAAAACTAATAAATAGCTGTCCCGAACTTAAGCCATTTGTATTCGTAAATTCCTATGGAGATGAATCCATAGACTTTTCAAATCCGCAGGCAGTAAAGATATTGAATAAATCATTGCTCATTCATTTTTATGGAATAGCTGACTGGGATATTCCTGAAAACTATCTTTGTCCTCCAATTCCAGGTAGGGCAGATTATATCCATAATGTAGCTGATCTGCTGGCCTCAGTAAATAATAACATCATTCCAAAAGGAAAAAAGGTAAAAGTGCTGGATATAGGGGTAGGAGCAAATTGTATCTACCCTATCATTGGGCATCAGACCTATGGATGGGAATTTGTGGGGTCTGATGTAGATAGAAAAGCTGTGGCCTCTGCAGTGAACATTACCGCGATCAATCCACCTTTAAAAAACCATTTGAGCTTTAGGCTGCAAAATATTACTGCTAATATTTTTAAAGGGGTAGTTAAGCCTGGTGAATTTTTTGATCTGACCATTTGTAACCCTCCGTTTCATGCTTCTGCAGAAGAAGCTCAGCTGGGTTCGCACCGTAAAGTAAGGAATCTGGGCAAGCAAAAAGGTAAAGATATTGTGCTCAATTTTGGGGGGCAGAGTTCCGAGCTTTGGTGCAAAGGAGGTGAAGTTGAATTTATCCGCAGGATGATAGAAGAGAGCGTTCAGATCGGTTCTCAGTGTTGCTGGTTTACCACCCTGGTCTCTAAAAGTGCCCACCTTCCCGCAGTTTATTATGCATTAGAAAAATCGGGTGCTAGAAAGGTTAAAACTATAGAAATGGCCCAGGGACAGAAACAAAGTCGTTTTGTGGCCTGGACATTTTTATTAGAAGAGGATATGACAGATTGGAGTAAAAAGCATTGGACAACAATTTAAGCGCTATTTAAAGATAAAAACTTTAGTTAACTTTAAACCATGATCTACAAACCTACTTATCAGGCAGCGCGCATGATTGCTCCAAAAGTTGAAGCAATTTTTGCTCAGCATCTTGCTATTGCCCGGGAAAGTGGAGAAGAAGACTTAGCGCCTTTACCCTCTGCACATATCGTAGAGGCAATTATTGATGCAGCTTTCTGGGCAAGCTTACGTAAAGAAGAAGGGCATTCTCCCAAAATTTCGCTTGCTTTTTTACCGCCCGATCAGGCAGGAAACCCCTTGCTATTTAGACAGCGACTGCCGCTAAATTCAGATACCCTGGTAAAAATTGCACCGGGAGTAGAAAGGGCCGGTATTCACTTAGGCATCTGGCAGATAGAAGGGGAACTTTTTATCTGGGGTACTACCACCAGCATTCCTAATTTCTGCTTTGTGCTTGATGTTTCCGAGCCTGCTTTATTAGTAATTAAACACCGCCGTATTTATGGGTTTGGTAAATTTACGAATGTAGCTGTGCTAAAAGGCGATCAGATTAAGATTGTTGATGTGAACAGCGCTAAACTTCCGGATTGCCCGCCGATGTTACTTTCGCTGCTCGATCTTACAGCTCCTTCTTATTGGAACGATACCGTAAACGTATTGATCCAGATCGCTGTATCTATGCGTTCGCATCAGCGGGGAGGTACATTGCTGGTAGTACCAAGTGGTAAAGCAAGCTGGCTTCAGTCTATTATCAAACCAATTCAATATGGTATTCAGCCTGCTTTTGGAGGCTTGTCTAATCTATTGAGACTGGACAGGAAAGAAGCCAGCCAGATCTTCTGGCAGACAGCATTAAAACGCGAAGTAGAGCATCTTGCTGGATTGACGGCTGTTGATGGAGCAACCATTATCAGTGAAGATTATGAATTACTAGCCTTCGGCGCTAAAATTGGAAGAGCAAAAAATAAAGAACTGATAGAAGAACTATCTTTTGTTGAACCTATTACCGGTGGTGGTGCAGTTTTAATGCACCCGGCAAAAGTTGGCGGTACACGTCATCTGTCTGCTGCGCAATTTGTGCACGACCAGAATGATGCCATTGCACTGGTTGCTTCTCAGGACGGTCACTTTACAATTTACTCCTGGTCGCCAGTACAAAATCTTGTTCAGGCACATCGTATTGATACACTATTGCTGTAACATACCAGATTCATTAAAATTCGGATAAAAAAAAGCGTCCGGCACTGCCGGACGCTAAAAATTAATATATTATTTAAGTTCTTATCGTTCTCTTAAGAAAAAAATACTGCACCTGCTACTACTACCAAAAATAGTATGGCCATTACAATTCTGTCTGCATTAACCCATTGTTTTTTGGTTAGTGCTGCTTTGTTTCTTGTCACTCGCTCACGCCTGGCAAAAGCAGGAGATATTAGGTTCAGTTTAACTAGCATAATAGATGTTTTTAGTAGATGTATAAACTCTAATACAAACCTTGCGCCAAAAAAAACACAAATTAGTCCCAGTTCTCTAATTATTTGTTTTTGTAGCATGAAATACTTTGTTTTTACTTAAAACTGTTATTTCGAGTCATTTAGCCTCCATTTTTATAGAGCACTGTACTATTTATGGAACGATAACTATATACACTGTTCTTTTTTCTATAGACACGATAATTCGGAACTTTTGAAAGGATTTGTCAATGAATTTACTTCATGAAATCACTAAATGTGAAGTTAACAGACAATCGTATCGTGTTTAAATATTACCTATACAATTTTATTGTCTGTATATCAGTTAGTTATAAATTTTATGTTTTATATAGTACTATGTATTACATATTACTATATAAAACACATAACTTTGAATTATGATAGCAGAAAATACACAAACGCAGATGCGAAAGGGAATACTGGAGTATTGTGTGCTCCTGATCATATCGAGAGGTGAGATTTATGCCTCAGATATTATTGCGGAATTGAAATCAGCAAAATTGCTGGTGGTTGAGGGCACACTTTACCCATTGCTGACAAGGTTAAAAAACAATGGTCTGTTGAGTTATAACTGGGTAGAATCAACATCAGGCCCTCCTCGTAAATATTACACCTTAACGGCAGAAGGTACCGCAATTCTTGCACAGTTAGATGGTACATGGCAGGAGCTGTCATTTGCGATAGAAAAATCTAAAAACCAAACTAAACTATAACGTATCTTATGAAGAAGACACTTAATATAAATATCGGCAACTCCATCATTCATATTGAAGAGGATGCCTGTGAGTTACTCACCAATTACCTCATCGAGGTTAAGCAGCATTTTGGAAAAAGTGCTGACGATTTTGAAATTGTGAGTGATATAGAAAATAGAATTGCTGAAATGTTCACTGAAATTTTGCATAATCAACAAAAGCAGATTATTGAAATGGAAGATGTTCAAATCGTAATTGCTTCTATGGGTTCTGTAAAAGACTTCGAAGAACAATCTGAAGAAGAACCAGCAACAGGAAGAGCGGATGCGCATGCTGCATTTAATGAACGAAGGGTATACAGAGATACTGATGAAGCCATGATTGCTGGTGTTTGTTCTGGTTTAAGTCACTATCTAAGGCTGGATGTAAGTGTGTTAAGAATAGTGGCAGTGCTTACTATTTTATTAGGCGGGTCTGGTTTTATAGCCTATCTGATTTTATGGGTTTCTATTCCGAAAGCTGCTACACGAGGAGAAAAAATGGCAATGAAAGGTGAAACAGCCAATCTGCAAGGGTTTAAAAGAAATTTTGAAGTAGAGCTTTTAAATCTTAGAGACAATTTGAAAGATGCCAACGATCATTTTCGGCCTTTAATCAAACATTCAAAAAGTTTTATTGCTGAGTTTGTAGAAGTTCTGGGAAGATTTTTTCAGGGTACTGGTAAAACGATATTTAAGCTGATCGCACTCCTAATCGTAATTGCCGGATCGTTAATGCTGCTTTCCGCGATCATCGCAATGGCTGCCATTATTGGTTTTTGGGATACAGGGTCCTATCAATTTTTCCCCTTCAGTATTATCGATCAATCTTATTTTACCGCATTTGTTGTTTCCGTTTTTATAGTGATTGCAATTCCACTGATCGCATTGATTTTACTCTCTATCAGAGTAGCCTTTAATAGTCCTAAAGTGAATAAAATGGTGAACTACAGTTTGCTGTTAATATGGCTGGGAGGCTTAGCTATCGGTATTTTCTATGTGGCAAAAACCACTACTCAATTTAAGGAAACTGCGGAGTTTACACAATCTGTTCCCTTAAAGCCATATCCGGCTTATACTTTAGCTATTAACAGATCCAGATTTTTTAGTAAAGAAGATAGTTTGCATTACCGTTTAAATACAGCTGATTATAATGGCCGGATTATTCAGAACGATCTCGATGGTCCTTTTACTCTACCAAGGAACGTAACAATAAGAATAGAAAAGAGTGACAATAACATTCCCTCTCTGGTAGAGAGTTATAGCTCGCAGGGATTTAATTTTGAAGTTGCATTAGATCATGCCAAAAATATCCAGTATGATTTTACACAAAAGGATTCTGTGTTGGTATTTAGTCCTGAGTTACATTTAAAAAAGAACCAGAATTGGAGGGATCAGCATATAGAACTTGTTTTTAAAGTACCTATAGGAACCAAACTGAAAATAGACAGGGACTTGCAGCGTTATGTGCGGGACCACTCACTGTGGGAATGTGAGAATGAAAATGAGAATATGTATAAAGGAATAATGACAGCAGACGGATTGGACTGCCAGTCTGAAAAGTAAATTATGATCCGGCAGTAGTCCAACTGCCGGATTATAATTATTATTTTACGATATAATGGTAAACAAAATGTCCAACATTGCCATTGGCATCCAGTCCTTCCACTACAGCTCTGTATGTACCTCTTCCATCGGCATTATAGAATTCTACTACAGTGTCACCAGTAGTATTGGTAACGATCTTAGGGTTCCAGTAAATGGTACTTCTCAAATCGTTTCCAGTATATGAGCTGGTCTGGGTAGTATATTTTGGTGCATAAAACTCTCTCACCCTGGTATAACCTTTAGGGGATAATTTTAGCATATTGCTCTGAGGAAGCATCTTTTTTAAATCAGCAAGGCTGATATTTGATTTCTCTTTTTTCTTGGTATTGATTACCATTACACCATTGGCATTATAATTCTTGAATACTAATCCCAGCTGATCTTTTAAGAAGATCTCTACCGATTCTACATCAGAAGGCTGCACACTATTGATAGACATCACATCTACTGCATTGCCATTAATGAATATCTGAACAGGAGTTTTATTTCCCTGCATAAAATCTCTGTTGATATAGAAATTGTCGGTATCGAAGATCAGGCCTGTTGCCATTGATTTAAGACACATCAGCAGGTCATTACAATCCTGCAGACGTGTACCATCAATTTCATGATCAGCCATCATACTCAAGCCTGTTAAAGCAGTGTAGTCTGCATGACTAGGTTTTTTTACTGGTGCAGAAGTGATTTTTACTTCCTTCAATGTACGCAGGTTACTGTATTGTTTTTTACTATTTTCTAAATAATTAGATAAAGTACTGTCAATATTCATGACTTCTGTTGCACGATTAGGATTGCTGGTGATGTCTGGAAATGGCGCTGCATCTACCATGATCATCATATTGCTTCCTGAAGCGCCATACTTGGCATTGATCAATAATTCAGAGCCGTCTTCAAAAACAAGGTTTTTGAAATCAAAAAGACCCATGTTCGTCGTTAATGCTTCTGCATTTGCACCTCTTACAGGACCGGTAATTCTCAGTGCTGCTTTTTTTACCGGCATCCCTGTTCTGTCTCTCAATGTACCTGTAACATCTATTCCCTGTTCAGGCATGTAGGTTGCTGCCGGAAATTTATTGGCTAAAATATCTTTATAAAAGAAGCGGCGATAACCTTGGGTAAGCATCAGCATATCCAGTTCTGCACGCTTTTTCTCGTCTGTCTTAATAAAATAATAATTAGGACGTTCAACAAATCCCTGAAGGTCTGAAGTCAGTAGCAGTGAACTTGTAATCGTTGTTTCTGTAGTTTCATCTACAGGAACTTTTTGCTGATCAATTACGCTCAGGGAGAAATCGCCAGCCACAAATTGTGTAGAATCTTTGGCAGAGATGGTCATCCTTACTTTTTGTCGTTGTTTATAAGCAGGAAGATCTGATTTTAATGTCACTTTCATTCCTGTTTTGTGGAGTACAAATACCAGTCTTTCGCTGATTGGTTCTCCTGCAGAAGAGAACAGGGTCATTTGTATAATTCCTGAAGGGAATTTATCTGTTGGAATTTTTGCTGCGGTAACCTGGGTTTGTAATTTCGACTGTGCAGCATAATATATTCTGCCTCCATTTTGTGCAACGATATAAATACTTTTGCCTTGGTTCTGCTGGAAATAGGTATCGTTGGCAACAATTTTAAAATTGATCATTTCGGGATTGTTAGCCGTGGCCTGTATGGCAATTCCTGCATCTGTAGCTTTTGGAAGGTCGATAGTTTTTTTCGTTCCGTCCTTAAAGGTAAGATTAGCTTTATATGTTTTACCTGTTTCTGCATTGAGATAAAAAGAACCCATTCCTAAATGGGTGGAACTTAATGTAGTGATCTGGTTACCGTCGTTGTCAGCAATATTTCCTGTTACATCGATTCCCAGCCCACTTGGCTTAATTGCCTTAAATGCTACCTGCGTAGGTACGCCTTTAATCAATTCTCCCCCTTCAGGGAAAAATTGGATATCGTTATTTCCTGTTTTTGGACTTAAAGTAAATGAAGATTTTAAGATGTCTAGATTACCGCCAGGGTTGAGTTCTGTAGTAAGGTTACCTTTAATAATCACCTGATTTTTTTTTGGTGGAATAGTTATCCTTAATATCCCATTCTGATCTGTGGTACCTTTACCTTTACTTATCACTTCATAGTTTGACATTAGACTCCAGGAGACCGATTTACTGGCCTGGGGAATTTTATCCATGTTTTTATACTGGATTTTTGCCTCAATCGTCTGTCCTTTTTCAGTTTGGGTAGCTTCATACGAAAGGTTTGTGATGAGTTTTTTATCTATTGCTTCTCCAATGGTAATGGTTTTGGTGAAAAAGTAATCAGGGCTTGAATTGAACATCCATACTGTATAAGCCCTTACATAATAATTACCCTGCTTAAAGTTAACCATGTCAAGTTCAAGACTTCCATAGGCCATACTGTTGGTTACCGGCAGTTTCATCGACTTCACTAAAGAGTCCTGGCTATTGATCACATCTACATAAACAACCTTACTCAGCGGGGAAGGAAGGTTTTGTTCAAAAGTAAGATAGGCTTTAAAAAAAATAGTATCCGCTACACTGTAATAGGGTTTGTCAAAATGCAGATAGACCTTTTCTGCTGGATATTGCTCGGCAATGATCTTTGATTTACTCAGGATATTGCTTAAGATAGTTGTATCCTGCTGAGCTGATGCATTTAAGTTTAGAAATAAACAGAGTATAGATAATGCAAATGATAATTTTAAATAATTCATGAATATCTGATAATACGAGATTAATGTGCTAATATATTGATTTAACTAAGAGCTTGCTTAAGTTGGAGTAGGCTTTAACATATTTTGACATTTATAAATAAATATCAGAAAAATTTAGACACAAAAAAAGGAGCCGATTTTTCCAGCTCCTTTATTAATTCTAAAAGCAAGAATTAGTTGAATTCAATAATAAACTGTGAAGCTGGGACACGTACTTTTTTCAAATTAACCAGCCAGTCGCCCTCTGTATCCCTATTACCTATTGCCAAAAGGGCAACACTGCGAAGACCTCTTTCGGATAAGCCCAATAAAGAATCCAGGTCGTGCGGGTTAAAGCCTTCCATTGGAGTGGTATCAACTTCAAGCAAGGCTGCTTGAGCAATGGCCATACCTAAACCGATATAGGCCTGTCTTGCTGTGCTGATAAAATTTTCTTCCGCAGTTTTTGAAAGCAGGTTTCCTGTAAGCTGCACTTCATAATCTGAAGGGGAGTCGTCTGGTAAGCCGCGTTCCTGGTTCGCATGAGAAAAAACAGATCTGATTCTTTCTTCGGTAAATTTGTCCCATGCTGCAAAGATCAGGAGGTGAGAAGAAGCAGCAATTTGTGGCTGACCATAAGCAAGCGGTGTAATTTTTGCTTTCAATTCAGGATCAGTTACCACAATCACTCTGAAAGGTTGCAGGCCAGATGAAGTAGGAGCCAGGCGGGCAGCTTCTATTATTTGATCAACTTTTTCTTGCAGAACTGGTTGTCCGTTCATTTTTTTTGTTGCATATCGCCATTTAAGGGCATCGATTAAGCTCATAATTTTCTTTCTGATTGTCCTGTTATACTATATAACAGTCTTAACAAAAATATATATGTTATAATGCACTTGCTCTTGTTCAGATTGTTTTTACTTTAAAATGATAAGCTCTATCCTGCAGCAAAAAAGACCTTGAATAACATTGAGATAAATTTTTTTTATTAAGTAAAATCATTGGCGTTTTTTTGTTTAAATTAGAGTCAGTAAACCTCAATTTTTTACAGATAAAGATTGTAAGTGAATTGTTTATTGGGTGAATTATTTTTTTTATTGCTGATAAAACTTCATTTTAGTACCAACCAAATATAATTTTAACCAAATATGAAAAAGATTTTACTAAGTTTTTTACTGGTGGTGCCTATTCTGGGCTATTCCCAATCCTTCCAGGTTAATCTTCAGGGGCAGAAGCAAATAGGAATGGCCGGAGCGGGTACCGGGGTAGCTATAGATGAAGCTTCTATTTTCTTTAATCCCGGCGCGGTTTCCTTCCTAAAGCAAAATGGTATTCAGGTAGGTGTTAACCCTATATTTATGCGTTCAGCATTCCGGGAAAACGGCTCAAATATTACAGAATATAATGAGCATAAAGTAGCAACTCCTTTTCAGGGCTATGCCGTCTTTGGATCACCTGCCGATAGGCTACGGTTTGGTATAGGCGTTTATACACCATTTGGCGGAGCTATGCACTGGCAGCAAAACTGGACAGGAAAGTACACGGTTACTTCTCTTGACCTGCGTGCTATTTATTTTCAGCCCACCTTAAGCTATAAGATTACCGATCATATTGGTATCGGCGCAGGACTGGTTTATTCGCAGGGACATGTTGATCTGCAGAGAGCAGTACCTCTTACATTGAGCAATGGTGAATCTGCAACAGCTAAATTGGAAGGCGACTCACATGATTTTGGCTGGAATGCCGGTATTTATCTGGAAACGGAAGTGGGCATTACTATCGGGATAACACACCGTTCGGAGATTAACGCTACAATTAAGAATGGGGATGCTACCTTCAATGTGCCTGATGCATTAAATGGAACCTTCCCAACCAAGTTTTCAGCAACCCTACCTTTACCGGGAACCTCAACACTGGGGCTGGGATTCCATCCCTCAGATAAAACGCTCATTGATTTTGATGTGAACTGGGTACAGTGGAGTAAATATAAAAACCTGGCTTTTAACTACAATAATAATGCAGCAATCCCAAATACCAGTTCTCCAAGAAATTATCATGATGCTGCTACCTTACGTTTAGGGATTCAGAATCAAACTACTGCAAAATTAGCCTTAAGGGCTGGTGTAGGTTATGCATTTACACCAGTAAGTGAAGGTTATGTAACGCCGGAAGTTCCTGATGCCGACCGTATTCTGCTAAGTGCGGGTATTGGTTATAAACCGACCAAAAACTTCAATATTGATGTTTCCTTTCTTTATGAAGATGTTAGGAAAAGAAATGAAACTAATATTGAATCAGGCTTAAGCGGTGAATTTAAAACCGTGGCTTATATCCCTGGCATTTCCCTAACCTATAAATGGTAGTTCATCTTTCAGAAAAATATTATGCAATCGAAATTTATATTTAAAAGTATTCTTGCAGTTGCTGTTATTGCAATGGCTTCCTGCAAACCAGAATTTAAAACTATTACGCCTTCAAAAGGAACAGCTGATTTTTCACGTTATATAGCTGTAGGGAACTCCTTAACTGCAGGTTATGCAGATGGCGGATTATATCTGGAAGGGCAACAGAACTCTTATCCTGAAATGATCGCAGCGCAAATGAAAACAGTTGGCGGCGGTAGTTTTACCAGCCCGTTTTTTAGTGCTGATCAGTCAAATGGTTCTGGTTACTTGAAATTAACAGGTTTTTCTGCTAGTGGAACGCCTGTAACAGCAGCGGTAACAAATAATCTGGCTATACGCGGTCAGGTTAATATACCGCCTTATGGAAATATCACCTATTATACAAAATATACTGGTGATCTAAATAATTATGGCGTGCCCGGTATTAAATTGCTCCACATTACAACGGCTGGTTATGGGAATTTAAATGGTTATTATGAGCGTTTGCTAACAGATGCAACTGTTAATACGCCATATCTTGATTTTGTGACCGCTAAACCTTTTACGTTTTTTAGTTGCTGGTTAGGTAATAATGATATTTTACTTTATGCTTCAAGCGGTGGTGCCGGAGATACGCCTACAGATAAAGGGACTTTTGCAGCATTATATGCTGCTGCTGCTGCAAAACTAACTGCTACCGGTGCCAAAGGAATCGTTGCTACCATTCCTGATGTGCTGGGCACTCCCTATTTTACTACAGTAACCTTAGCTTCCTTGTTAAAAGCGGTGCAGGTTTCTGCACCTACAGTAACATCTTTATACATTAAAACAGGAACAGGTACTGTAAGGGCGGCAACAGCAGCAGATTATTTTGTGCTTACCTTAGCTTCTGCCAATGTAATTGGTGTACCAAATACTTCCGGTTATCCTTATGGACTGCACCCTTTAAACCCTATTGAAAGTAAATATGTTCTGGATACAGATGAAGCTGCTATTGTATCAGATTATACCGATTCCTATAATGCTACCATCAAATCTGTAGCATCATCTAAAGGTTTAGCTTTAATGGATGCCTATGCCTTATTAAGAGAATATGGTGCTGGAAAGGCAGTAAACGGAGAAGTGGTAAGTAGTGCCTATATTACTGGTAATCTTTTTTCACTGGATGGAATCCATCTCACTCCACTAGGATATTCAATTGTTGCCAATGCTTATATTAAAGCTATTAATGCACAATATGGATCTAGTATTCCAATTGTAGATGTAACAAAATACAGAGGAGTTAAATTTCCTTAGTCTTTTGCTGATAAAGAAATGGGGGTTTGATGTTAATGATCAGATTCCTATTTTCTTTATGCTGGTTTTTTAGATAATTGAGAGTATACCAAATAAGATTACTTTTGGTGTAATCTGTGTTGGTAACTTAAATAATTGTAAATTAGGACGATGTGTTTTTGGAAATTCTGATGTAAGGCTTTGTTAACAATTGTTTTATAATTTGTATTTAATTTAAAAATCAAGAAAATATCATGTCTACACCTTATATTCCAACCTTAGATCTCAGTTCTTATATTGACGGAACGGAGCACCAGCGTAAAAAATTTTCCGATGAACTGGGGCGGGCATTTAATGATTCGGGTTTTGTAACGATAACTAACCATGGCTTAAGTCAGGAATTGATCGATCGTTTATATCAGAATATTCAAGGGGTTTTTAGCCTGTCTGCTGATCAAAAAGCAAAGTATGAAAAACCAGAGCTGGCAGGACAGCGTGGTTATACAAGCCCGGGAAAGGAAACTGCCAAAGGAGCCAAGACTGCTGATCTTAAGGAGTTTTGGCAAATTGGTCAGACCGTTATTGACGGTGATCCTATTCAATATCAGTATCCTAACAATGAGTTCCTGGAAGAGCTTCCTCAGTTTAATGAAATTACCAATGAGGTTTATCAGAAACTGGAAAGTAATGGCAAGCATTTATTAAGAGCAATTGCCACCTATCTGGAATTATCAGTTGATTATTTTGATGCTTATGTGCACAATGGAAATTCAATTTTAAGAGGGATACATTATTTTCCAATAGTAGATCCCGATACATTGCCGGATGACGCTGTTCGGGCTGGTGCGCATGAAGATATTAACCTGATCACTTTACTGATTGGTGCAAGTGCTGACGGACTGGAAGTATTAACCCGAGCTAATGAATGGCTGCCCATTAAGGCACATCATTCAGATATCGTAGTTAATGTTGGCGATATGCTGCAGCGTCTTAGTAATAATAAACTACGTTCAACAACACATAGAGTTGTAAATCCTCCCAGAGAGCTGATGAAGATGTCACGTTATTCTGTTCCATTTTTCCTTCATCCCCGTTCTGATATGGATTTAACGAGTCTTGACTCTTGTATAGATGAAGAACGTCCAAAATTGTATGCAGATATGACCGCTGGGGAATATCTTGATGAACGTCTGAGGGAAATTGGATTGAAAAAATAAATCAGTAGAATATTCTGGAATTATGACTGGAGACAGAACAGTTCGATAACAGTTACCGACCAAAAGCAAAAGGGATCCATTTTCATGAATCCCTTTCTGTAGGAGCCTTCTATCGGGATCGAACCAATGACCTACTGATTACAAGTCAGTTGCTCTACCAGCTGAGCTAAGAAGGCTTTTAACCGGTTATTGGTTAACCGGGCTGCAATTATAAAGGAATTGCTCCTCAATACAAAATATTTTTTATCAATCTTGCATACTCTTTTTGTATCCTGCTGTTTTAGAGCAACAAAAGTTAATTCGTTGTTCCTTTATCGATCGCCTTATTGATCACCTCTTCTATGCGGGAACGGATACTCATTTTTGTCAGCTTTTCAGTAGCAGTAGGGTTTAACCGGTTAGACAAAAATATGTAAACCAATCCTCTTGAGGGATCTACCCATACGGCTGTTCCGGTATAACCTGTATGTCCATATGTTTGTGGAGAGGCTGTCTCAGATGGATATTTTTTTGACAAATCAGGATCCCAGCGGTCAAATCCATAACCTCTTCTGCTTACG
>Ga0233344_1000002_pt1 | contig 71433 bp, 61 predicted proteins | sample GEONDECOMP281_FD_180697 | JGI IMG/M metagenome (GOLD analysis project Ga0233344, IMG submission 180697) | Leaf litter microbial communities from Shasta-Trinity National Forest, California, United States - GEON-DECOMP-281 | ecosystem: Environmental > Terrestrial > Plant litter > Unclassified...
GCAATATCTATGGCTGGTACCACAGGATGTAGAAGGCCTGATTGATTTGCTGGGCGGTACTAAACCTTTTGTAGCAAAGTTAGATTCCCTGTTTATTGCTAAGGGCGATATGGGTGCAGAATCTTCTCCGGATATTAGCGGTTTGATAGGGCAGTATGCACATGGTAATGAACCAAGTCACCATATTACCTATATGTATGCTTATGCCGGTCAGCCTTATAAAACTGCAGAAAAAGTAAGATACATCCTGGATAACCTGTATTCAGATAAATTTGATGGTTTAAGCGGTAACGAAGATGTAGGCCAGATGTCTGCCTGGTATATTTTATCTTCACTGGGTTTCTATGCTGAAAATCCTGCGAATGGAATGTATGTGTTTGGCAGCCCGGTAGTGAATGAAGCAACTTTAAAGGTTGGTTACGGACAAACCTTTAAACTTTCTGTAAAGAACAATTCCAAAACCAATAAATATATACAGTCGATCACCTGGAACGGAGAACCTTATACCAAATCTTATATCCTGCACAGCGACCTGGTTAAAGGTGGTAAGATGGTGATAGAAATGGGCAATAAACCATCTGCTACCTGGGGTATTAAACCAGCAGATCGTCCATATTCAGTTACACAATAAATTATTTGACTAATATTAACTATATAATGTTTAAAACTTCTCAATTCCAATGGCTTAAGACACTGTGCGCATTGATCATCCTGCTTTCAACAGCGGGGAGGCTTTCGGCACAGGACCAGTACGAACTCAATTCGGGCTGGTTATGTATGCCTGCTACTCAAGTTAAAGCTCAGGGTACTGAAATTTCCAATTATTCATTTTCAACGGCCGACTGGAAGAAGGCTATTGTGCCGGGTACCGTGTTAACCACTATGCTGGCGAACAATGAGATTCCTGATCCCTATTTTGGAATGAACAATGCCCATATTAAAGATATTTATGAAACAGGAAGGGATTTTTATACCTACTGGTTCGTAAAAGATTTTAAAGAAACTGTTCCATCGGCAGACGGACAGGTTTGGTTAAAGTTTAGAGGAATTAACTATAGTTGTGATATCTTTTTGAACGGTAAAAAAGTCAATACAGCGCCTTTTAAAGGAATGTACCTGAGGAAATCTTTTAACATCACTAAACTGCTGATTAAAGGAAACAACAGATTGGCAGTGATCGTTCATCCTCCTGATGTTGTAGGTAATCCTAACGGAGGGCAAGGTGGTGACGGGACTATCGCCCGTGGTGTATCTTCTCAGTATACTGCTGGCTGGGACTGGATTCGTCCAATCAGAGACAGAAATACTGGTATCTGGGATAAGGTTTATATTGAAAGAACAGGCGCTGTAAGTTTAGATAACCCGCATGTGATCACTCTTGTGCCGGGTAAACGCAAGGCTTTTGGCCCGCAGGAACCCGCATTGATCAAAGTGACCACTGAGCTTAAGAATTCTACAGCAAAAGAGGTAACCGGAAATTTGGTGTATACGATTGACGGACAAAAAGTAGTACAAAGTGTATTGTTAAAGCCAAATAGCAAGGCTGATATTAAGTTTCCTGATTTGGTTCTTAAAAACCCTAAGTTATGGTGGCCTAGCGGATATGGTAAACAGGATCTTTATCCTTTACATATCAGCTTCCTTGAAAAAGGGGTTAAATTATGCGATAGCCAGACGGTAAGTGTTGGGGTAAGAGAAATTCAAACAGAATGGAATGCCACTACGAGCAGTAAACAGATCAGTGTAAACGGACAGAAGATATTTATTAAAGGTGGTGACTGGATCATGTCTGATGCCATGCTGCGTTTAACTAACGAAAGATATGATGCAGAAATAAGATACCACAGGGATATGAATTTAAACCTGATCAGGATTTGGGGCGGTTCACTAATTGAGCGTCCTGAGTTTTTTGCTGCCTGTGATAAATATGGTATGCTGGTATTCCAGGATTTCTGGATGTCTGGAGACTGTAATGGCAGATGGGTAGACCCAATGAAGTCTGAAGATCAATGGACACGCAGACAATATCCTGATGACCATAAGTTGTTTTTAGAGTCGGCCGTTGATATGATCAAAATGATTAGAAATCATCCTTCCCTGGCTATCTGGTGCGGTGGAAATGAGATTACCCCTCCAGAGGACATTTTAATTCCATTACGTGATTCTATTTTACCTGCTTTAGATGGTACCCGTTGGTTTGTGGATTATTCAAACTCGGACGACATGTCCAGAAATACTTTAGGCGGAAATGGCGACGGCCCATATGGCATCCAGGATATTTCTACCTTCTGGAATACCAAAACCTATCCTTTTAATTCGGAAGTAGGTTCTGTAGGCGTCGGAGATTTAGAATCTATTCAAAAGATCATGCCTGCAGCAAGTCAGGTTGCCCCTCAGTTTATTGCAAAAGACAAACGTGAGCCAAAAGGCCCGTCAGAAAAGGCAGATTCTGTTTGGGATTATCACAATTATATCGGTGTAGGTTATGAGGATCATATCTTACCTTACGGTAAACCTACAGACCTGGCAGATTTTGCTAAAAAAGCACAGTTGGTAAACTATGATCAGTACAGAGGTTTAATGGAAGGTTTTAGCTCACATATGTGGGATTGGTATACCGGAGTGATCATTTGGAAAACCCAAAACCCGTGGACCTCTATGCGCGGGCAGATGTATGATTATTATCTCGATCCTAATGCCTGTTTATTCGGTCTGCGTTCTGGAAGTGAATCTCTTCACTCGATGTATAACCCTACAGATGGTATGCTGATGGTAGTAAACAATGGTTTTGAAGCTAAGCGTAATCTGATGCTGGTTGTTAAATCTTACGATATGGAAGGTAAAGAAACGCCTATTATGCAGGTGTTTTGCTTTATGGATCCTTCCAGTACTAAAAAGATCGGATCTATTAAAACCGTAATAGATGAGCTTTCTGCTAAAAAAGGTTCTTTCCTGTCTATGCAGATATTAGATGAACACCAAAAATTATTAAGTAATAACCTGTATTGGATGGCAGATAATAAGGGGATGTATTCTGGCTTAAATGAACTCAAATCTGTTCAGTTAACCAGTACTGCAAAACAATTAAAACCAGGCAGGATTGAAGTTACATTAACCAATCCGGCGAATAGTCCGGTAAGTTTCTTTAATCGTATATCACTGGTAGATGCCGGTACAAAGCAAAGGATTTTACCTGTGTTTTATGATGATAATTATTTCTCTGTTCTTCCGGGAGCACAAAAAAAGATTATTATTGACTATAATAATGAAAAGGGGGCAGCGATACCAATGCTTACTTTAACAAATTATAAAGGCGATAACCAAACAATCCAGATAACCCCATAAACTCAAATTTTATACTATAACAAGCATGTCAAGATTAAATTTGCTGGAAGAGACCAGATACGAGAAATTACCGGTAAACGTATTCAGTGATGAACAAACTGCAAGCGTAGAGGTTGCAAAAAGAATCGCTTCATTGATCATTTCAAAACAGGAAAAAGGTGAACAGGCTGTATTAGGCCTGGCTACTGGTGCTACTCCTGTTAAGGTTTACAAAGAGCTGATCAGATTACACAAAGAAGAGGGATTGAGCTTCAGCAATGTAGTTACTTTTAACCTGGATGAGTATTATCCAATGAAACCCGATGCCGATCAGAGTTATGTTCGTTTTATGAATGAGAATTTGTTCAATCATATCGATATTAACAGGGATAATATTAATATTCCAAATGGCTTGTTAAAGCAGGATGAAATTGAGGATTTCTGTTTGAAATATGAGCAGAAGATCAGTGGTTTTGGTGGAATTGATTTACAGTTGTTAGGCATTGGACGTACAGGTCATATTGGTTTTAATGAACCTGGTTCTGCGCCTAATTCTGGTACCCGTTTGGTAACACTGGATGATTTGACTCGCCGTGATGCTTCACGTGATTTTGGTGGGGTAGCTAATGTGCCTACAAAGGCCATCACTATGGGTATAGGTACGATCTTCAAAGCCAAAGAAATTATTTTAATGGCCTGGAACGAGAAAAAAGCATCGATTGTTAAAAAAGCAGTAGAAGGAGAGTTGTCTTCAGAAGTGCCCGCTACTTTCCTGCAACTGTCGCAAAATGTTGAGTTTATCCTTGATAGTGATGCCGCGACTGGTTTAACCCGTTTTGATACACCCTGGTTAGTTAAAGATTGCCATTGGGAGGACCGCCAGGTGACTAAAGCAGTGATCTGGCTGGCAAAAACTTTAGGTAAACCTATCCTGAAATTAACAGAAGATAATTATAATAACCATGGTATGGCGCAGCTGGCAACAGAGCGTGGTCCGGTTTATAATATCAACATCCAGATATTTAATAAATTACAGCATACCATTACCGGCTGGCCGGGTGGTAAACCGAATGCAGACGATAGTCAGCGTCCGGAGCGTGCAGCGCCAGATCATAAACGCGTGATCATTTTCTCTCCGCATCCTGATGATGATGTGATCTCTATGGGTGGTACTTTTATCCGTTTGGCTGATCAGGGACATGAAGTACATGTAGCCTACCAAACATCAGGAAATACCGCTGTTTGGGATGATGATGTATTGCGTTTTATGGAGTTTAACATAGACTTCATGGAAGCAAGAGCTGAGGATGCTGCTGAGTTAAGGGCTACTTATGATCGCATGCGTGAATTTATCAGTAAGAAATTACCTAATCAGACAGACCCCGAAGAAATTCGTACAGTGAAGAAACTGATCAGAAAAGGGGAGGCGATTGCGGGGGCAAGGTTTGCTGGTTTAACTGATGAGCGTATCCATTTCCAGGATCTTCCTTTTTACGATAGGGGTAAGTTCCAGAAGAATGTGAGTTATGAGGATGATATCATCCAGACGATGGAATTGTTACAGCAGGTAAAACCACATCAGATATTTGCTGCGGGAGATTTTGCTGATCCGCATGGTACGCACAAAGTTTGTTTCAATATCATTATTGAAGCGATGATCCGTTTGAGAAAAACCGAAAGCTGGACAAAAGACTGCTGGTTATGGATGTACAGAGGTGCGTGGCATGAGTTTGAAACCTATGAGATTGAAATGTGTGTACCACTTTCACCGCAGGAAGTACAAAGGAAAAGATTGGCAATTTTCAAACACCAATCGCAAAAAGATCTTCCTGTATTTCCTGGAGATGATTCAAGAGAGTTCTGGGTAAGGGCAGAAGCGCGTACTACAGAGACAGCTAAAGCATACGATCAGCTTGGGCTGGCAGAATATGAGGCTATGGAAGCCTTTGTGAAATGGAAATTCTAATACTAACTTATCTCTTATCATAAGCTATAAATGACAACAACAGCAAAAAAAGGAATCCAGCCTATTTATATTATTGGCGCATTGTTCTTTATATTCGGATTTGTAACCTGGTTAAATTCCGTATTGATCCCTTATCTTAGGATTGCCTGTGAACTCAATAACTTTGAGTCGTACCTGGTGGCTTTCGCCTTTTATATCAGTTATCTGGTTATGGCCATACCTTCTGCCGCTGTGCTGAAGGTGACCGGCTTTAAAAAAGGAATGGCCCTGGGGCTGATCGTAATGGGTGTAGGTGCCCTGATCTTTATCCCTGCTGCATTGAGCCGCACCTACGTACTTTTCTTGTTGGGTTTATTTGTACAGGGTACAGGCCTTGCTTTGCTGCAAACGGCATCAAATCCTTATATCACCATTTTAGGCGCACCAGAGAGTGCGGCCAAGAGAATCAGTATCATGGGTATTTGTAATAAAGTTGCCGGTGCCATTGCGCCTATCGCTTTGGGTGCTATTGCCCTGAAAGATGTGGATGGGTTTAAACACCGCTTAATTACAATGAGTGCTGCCGATAAAGTTGTACAGCTGAACGATCTTGCTTCAAGAGTGATCCTTCCTTACGTAGGGATCATCGCTGTGTTAGTGATCCTGGCTGTACTGATCTATTTTTCTGACCTGCCAGAGATTGATGCAGACGTAGAAGACGAAAGTGTTTCTGCTGCTACGGCGGGTAAAACCAGTGTTTTTCAGTTTCCTCACTTGCTGATGGGTGTATTGACACTGTTCCTTTATGTTGGAGTAGAAGTAATGGCTGGAGATACGGTGATCAGTTATGGTTCATATCAGGGGATTCCTTTAGCAACAGCTAAATTCTTTACGAGTTTTACATTGCTGGGAATGATTTTAGGTTACCTGATCGGGATTATCTGTATCCCTAAATATATCAGTCAGGAAAAGGCAATGAAGTGGTTTGCTGTATTGGGAGTGATCTTAGTGATCATCGCCATTTCTACTACCGGTTATGTATCTGTGTTGTTCATTGCCCTGCTTGGTTTAGCCAATTCATTGGTTTGGCCGGCAATATGGCCGCTTGCTTTAGCTGGCCTGGGGAGATTTACTAAAATAGCTTCTTCTTTACTGATCATGGGTATTGCAGGAGGAGCAGTAATTCCGCTTTGCTATGGTGCGCTGGCTGATGTAGTAAATCCGCAGCAAGCTTACTGGATCATGGTACCTTGTTATTTGTTTATATTTTACTATGCTACATTAGGCTATAAAGTTGGTAAAAAGACCGATACGATATTAAACCAGATATAATGAATAGAAAAGATTTTATTGCCAAAACCAGTCTGCTGAGTGCAGGGCTTCTTTTAAGTAAAGAGCTAAGTGCTTTTGAACTGGCTTATCCTAATGTAAGGGTGCCGCTGAATAAGAGAAAATTCAGCAGCCCTGCTGTAGAAAAAGCCATTCTGGAATTCCAGAAAAAAGTGAGCGATAAAGAGCTGGGTTGGTTATTTAATAACTGTTTGCCAAATACACTGGATACTACAGTAACATTTACCACTACTGATGGTAAACCAGATACCTATGTGATCACCGGTGATATCGATGCCATGTGGTTAAGAGATAGTTCTGCGCAGGTTTGGCCTTATCTTTCTTTTATGAAGCAGGATAAAAAGCTGCAGCAATTAATTGCAGGGGTAATTAGCCGTCAGACTACCTATGTGCTTAAAGATCCTTATGCCAATGCATTTTACCATAATGGTGATCAGAAGAGTGAATGGCAGAGTGACCATACCGATATGCAGCAAGGCGTGCATGAGCGTAAGTGGGAAATAGATTCTTTGTGTTATACCATGCGCCTTGCCTATAATTACTGGAAAATGACAGGTGATATTGCTCCATATGATGAGCGGTGGAAATCTGGTGTAAAGTTAATTTTGGCTACTTTTAAAGAGCAGCAAAGAAAAACAGGACTGGGGCCTTATCATTTTCAGCGGGAAACGGCTAAACCAACCGACAGTTTGCCAATGGCTGGTTACGGGTTTCCCGTTAAGCCCGTAGGCCTGATCTGTTCTATGTTTAGGCCAAGTGATGATGCAACTATTTTTCCATTTTTAATCCCTTCCAATCTTTTTGCGGTAGTGAGTTTAAAGCAAATGGCAGAAATGATGACTACGTTACATAAAGATGAGGATTTGGCAGCTGAACTGACTGCTTTAGCGCAGGAAGTAGAAGCAGCGATTGCAAAGTATGCGATGGTAGAGCACCCGGTTTACGGTAAAATATATGCTTTTGAAGTTGATGGTTTTGGAAACGTAAACCTGATGGATGATGCAAATGTACCAAGTTTGCTTGCCCTTCCTTACCTGGATGCTGTAAAAGTTACTGATCCTATTTACCAGAACACACGCAAGTTTGCCCTTTCTGAACATAACCCTTATTTCTATAAAGGGACGAGCAGTGAAGGAATAGGCGGGCCGCATGTGGAAGGACAGGATATGATCTGGCCGCTGAGCATTATTGCCAGGGGACTGACCAGTACTGATGACGAAGAGATCAAACAATGCGTTGCTTGGCTTAAATTGAGTCACGCAGGAAAGGGCTTTATGCATGAATCTTATAAGAAGGATCATCCGGAAACCTTTACCCGTCCGTGGTTTGCATGGGCAAATACAATATTTGGGGAGTTTTTGTGGGAGGTATACCAAAAAAGACCGCATTTACTGGCATAATCAGGATTTTATATTTAATATGAATTAAGAATGTTTATCAGTCAAAATAAATTAAGGAACTGGCTTTTGCCAGTTCTTTTTGTATCCTGCCCCGCTTTAATGTTTGCGCAGAAGAAAGAAGTACCTTTATATAAGAACCCTAAAGCAGCAGTTGCTGATAGGGTGAAAGACCTGCTGAGCAGGATGACCATTGAAGAAAAGGTTGGTCAGCTTTCTACCTTACTGGGATGGGAGATGTATGAGAAGAAAGGTACAGGGGTTGTTGCCTCAGAGAAATTTAAGCAGACGGTTGCTGCCAATCAGTACGGAATGTTATGGGCAACACTGAGAGCCGATCCATGGACAAGAAAAACTTTGGAAACGGGACTCGATCCTTATAAAGCTGCATTGGCAACCAATGCACTGCAAAAATATATTATTGAAAATACCAGGCTGCAAATACCAGTATTTATTGCCGAAGAATGTCCGCATGGGCATATGGCTATCGGGACCACCGTTTTTCCAACTTCGATCGGGCAGAGCAGTACCTGGGATCCTATGCTGATCCAGTCGATGGCTGCAGCTATTGCCAGAGAGGCAAGATTACAGGGGGCACATATTGGCTATGGGCCGGTATTGGATCTTGCACGTGAGCCACGATGGTCCAGAGTGGAAGAGACCTATGGTGAAGATCCTTTTCTGAACAGCATGATGGGTGTAGCTATGGTTAAAGGATTCCAGGGAACCGGAAATACGATCAATAGCGGTGAGAATGTTATTTCTACTTTAAAACATTTTACTGCCTATGGAGCTCCGGAAGGAGGTCATAATGCAGGGCTGATCAATACTGGGAGAAGAGAATTGATCCAGAGTTATCTGCCTCCATTTGAAGCGTCGGTAAAAGCAGGCGCTTTGTCTATTATGGCTGCCTATAATTCTGTAGATGGGATACCCTGCAGCAGTAATCCCTATTTACTGGATACACTATTGCATAAACAATGGGGCTTTAAAGGTTTTTCTGTATCCGATCTGGGAAGTATAGACGGTTTAGTGTATACACAGAATGTAGCAGCTAATAATGTAGATGCTGCAGCGCTGGCGATGAATGCAGGCCTGGATAATGATCTGGGTGGTGTTGTGTTCTCTGCTCCTTTATTGAAAGCTGTAAAAGAAGGCACTGTTTCTATGCAAAGAATAGATCAGGCTGCCGGCCGTTTGCTAACACTTAAGTTTGAGATGGGCTTGTTTGAAAATCCATATGTAGATCCTAAAATGGCTCAGAAGGTAGTAAGAAATGCAGCTGCAGTGGCGCTTTCACGTAAAGTAGCCCGGGAGTCTGTTATTCTGCTAAAGAATGAACAGTCTGCACTTCCATTAAAGAAAACTATCGGTTCTATAGCGGTTATTGGTCCCAATGCTGATAATATCTATAACCAGCTGGGTGATTATACTGCGCCGCAGGATCCGAAAGCTATTGTTACTGTTCTAAAAGGGATCACGGCTAAATTACCGTCTGCAAAGATCAGGTATGTTAAAGGCTGTGCGATCAGAGATACTTCTGATGTGCATATTGCCGATGCCGTAGCAGCGGCACAGCAATCTGATGTAGCTGTGGTGGTGATTGGCGGATCAAGTGCCCGTGATTTTAAAACAGAATATATCAGTACAGGTGCAGCTATAGTAGGTAAAGGTACTACTGAGGTGAGCGACATGGAAAGTGGTGAAGGATATGACCGGGAAACGCTTGATCTGATGGGTAAACAGCTGGAATTATTGCAGGCTGTAGTAAAAACGGGGAAACCGGTAGTAGTAGTATTTATCGGTGGAAGACCTTTAAACCTGAATTGGCCTGCTGAGCATGCAGCAGCAATGATAACTGCCTGGTATCCGGGACAGGAAGGTGGAGATGCTATTGCCGATGTATTATTTGGTGATTACAATCCCGCAGGAAGGCTTCCGATATCTATCCCAAGATCTGTTGGCCAGCTGCCAGTTTATTATAACTATCAGAATTCATCGAAACAAAATTATGTAGAAGGCCCCGCAGCTCCGCTTTATGCTTTTGGTTATGGATTAAGTTACAGCAAGTTTACTTATAGCGATCTGAATGCTACAGTCAATGCTGGTGATGATTTAACGGTAGAAGTAAATGTTAAAGTAACCAACAGCAGTGCTGTAGATGGTGATGAAGTGGTACAGCTTTATGTGCGTGATAATGTTTCTTCTGTGGTTACTCCTGTTAAAACATTAAAGGCTTTTAACCGGGTAAATATTAAAGCCAATGAGACAAAAACAGTAACATTTGTCTTGCATAAAAATGATTTAAGCCTGTTAAATCAGCAAATGCAAAAAGTAGTAGAGGCAGGAGATTTTACCATGATGATCGGTGCAGGCTCTTCGGATATCAAACTAGAAAAGAAAATCAATATAAACAAAAACTATAAACTGTAGAATATGAAGAAGATTATCTCAGGGCTGATACTCGCATGCGTTACGCTGAGTGTAAATGCACAGACAGATCAAAATTTGGGTATCATCCCTGCACCAGTATCAGTAGAAAAGTTACCAGGTTTTTTTAAACTCGATAAAACGGTTGTACTGGTTTCTAATGAATCAGCTGACGCCGCTACTGCCGATATGCTGAATGCCTTTATTGCCGCCAAAGGTGGTTTTGCCTTAAGAACCTCTGCCAGTCCTGCTGCTGGTCAGCGCACAATTGTTTTAACTGTTGATGGTGCAAATAAACTGCCACTGGAAGGTTACCAGATCCGCGTAAATGCAAAAAATATTACGATTACCGGTAAAGGTGCAGGCTTGTTCTATGGTGTGCAGTCACTGATGCAAATGATGCCCGAAAAAACGGGTCAGGAAATAGATATCGCTGCCAGTGATATTAATGATTATCCAAGATTTAAATATAGGGGAATGCACCTTGATGTAGGAAGACATTTCTTCCCGGTATCATTCGTGAAAAAATACATTGACCTGATGGCCATGTATAAATTAAATAATTTCCACTGGCACCTAACCGAAGATCAGGGATGGAGGATAGAAATTAAAAAATACCCTAAGCTTACTAGTATCGGTTCTGAAAGGAATGGCAGTATCGTTGGACACCATCCGGGGATAACTACCGACAATACACCTGTTAAAGGTTTTTATACTCAGGAAGAGGTAAAAGAAGTGGTGGCTTACGCTGCAAAAAGATATATCAATGTAATTCCTGAGATTGAGTTGCCAGGTCATAGCTCTGCGGCAATTGCTGCTTATCCTCAGCTTAGCTGTTTCCCCGACAGGGATACGTATATTGATCCTAAAGCCCCATGGTCAGGATCAAGAAAAGGTAAACAGGTACAACAGACCTGGGGTGTATTTGACGACGTTTATGCGCCTACGGAATATACTTTTAAATTTTTGGAAGATGTGCTGGATGAAGTAATGGTTTTATTTCCTTCAAAATATATCCATATTGGCGGTGATGAAAGCCCTAAAGAATACTGGAAACAATCTCCTTTTTGTCAGCAGCTGATTAAAGATAAAGGACTAAAAGATGAGCATGAATTGCAGAGTTATTTCATCTCACGTATCGAAAAGTATATCAATTCTAAAGGTCGCTCGATCATTGGATGGGATGAGATCTTAGAAGGCGGTTTAGCACCAAACGCTACAGTAATGTCTTGGCGCGGGGTAGAGGGTGGCATCGCTGCTGCTAAATTGAACCATAATGTGATCATGACACCGGGAAGTAATGGTTTGTATGTAGACCATGCACAATCAAAATCACCTGATGAGCCCGTAAATATCGGTGGATCAGATCCATATCCTATAGCCTATTCGTACGATCCTGTTCCGGCGGAGTTAAATGCAGACCAGAAGAAATATATTGAAGGCGTACAGGCAAACTTATGGACAGAATATATTGAAAGTGAAGGAAAGGTTGAGTACATGGTTTTACCAAGAATGATGGCTTTAGCTGAAATCGCATGGACACCAGTGGAAAGAAAGGATTTGAAAAACTTTTCTGAAGAAAGACTTCCTTTGCATTTAGCACGTTTGGATAAAACAACTACTAATTTCTGGGTACCTACGCCAATAGGACAGTCGGATAAGGAAATAGATGGCGATAATGTTACGATCGATTTGAAAGCTCCGGTAGTGGGCGCTAAGATGTATTATACATTAGATAGCAGCCGTCCTTCTGAAGTTTCTAACCAATATAAATCTCCATTAAAGGTAGCCATTCCAAAAGGCCGGAAATTAGAGTTCAAAACTATAGTGATCACCCCTAAAGGAAAACGTAGTGTAGTAGCTACTACTGTATTGGCTAACGAAGCTAAATAGTATCGGTTTGGGCATTCTTTTAGCTTTTTAAATTTGGTTAAAGTTCTTTTTTTTATAAATTGCTTACATAAAAAAGAACCTGATGAAACTAAATAAATATAATTTACAGCAGTCGGCACTTTTAGTGGGACTGCTGTTTTTATTTGCCTGTAACCGTACCAAACCTATAAAATTAGAGGCTTCATCAACGGTAGACTCGGTGACTACAGTAAAAAAACATGCGGGACAATTTCCGTTCTATAAAGATATCATTATCAAACCAGGACTTCATTACGAGGTGGTAAGCTGGGGGAAAGGTGTAGACAGTATTGGCGGTTATCTGTTGCTGATGTCTGATTCGGCAAGAAATAATTACAGATCTTTAGCTGTAGAACGCAAGGGGATTATCACTGAGGTATGGAATATGGATCAGGACAATGATGGTAACCCGGAGTTATATGTAGAATTCTTAAGTAAGAAGAATGTGAAGGACCTGAACGTCTATGAATTTAGCAACAACAGTTTCAACAAGATCAGTTTTCCTCCGCTAAGCAGTAAGATGAAGAAGATCTACGATGGTAACGACGAATACACGATGAAAAATGGTGAGTTGTTCAGATCGTTCCCCATTATTAATTCAGCAGACAGCACCTTGCAAAAAGGTGCTTTAAAGACATTAGTTTATCATTTAAGAGGCAACAGTTTTTCTGTTGATGAAGTTAAAGATGTAAAGTAGAATAACCTGTTTGCATAGACAGGTTATTCCTGCTCTTTAAATTGTGCACTGATCCTTTCAAATTTCTCAATAAGGAGGTCAACCCGCTCTTTTTCTCTCTTCATAAATGATCTGCGAAGAATAGTAGCGCAGAAGGCCATCCATAATATGGTAAAAAGTACAATAGCCGTTTGAACTATTAAACTCAGATTATGCAGTGTTTCAAAGAAAAAGAGGATAAATCCAAAAGAAATAGGCGCGGCATAAAACCAATACAATTTGTGATACAGGTTATAGCGGCTCAGTTGATATTCATGCAGTTTTGTTAAAAATGCACCGGGATGTTCAGTGAAGTCGTTACGCGAAATTAACCGGTGTTCGCGGTAAAGCAGTATGGTATAAACGGCTACTGTTAAAACAATAATGACAATTCCTAAGGAGGTTGTCCAGGAGTTAAAATTAAAGAACAGGAGTAAAGAACTGATCGCAATAAATGAGATCACCATTCCTCCTATATTAAAAAGAGATTTGGTACGCATGCCATTCACCTCTTTTTTTGCCTGTTCCAGCATCTCTTCTGAAGAGATCTTCACCTCTACAGAATGTGATTGCCAAAGGGACTGTATATCTTCAAATTCTTGCATGGTGATTGTATAATTCAGTAAGTTTTTGTTTAATCCGGTGAATCTTAACCCTAAGATTTCCTTCGCTGATCCCTGATATATCCGCAATCTCATTGTACGGGAGTTCATCAAGAACCATAGTAATAATTAAACGGTCGTTTTCTTCCAGTTTAGCTATAGATTGATATAAAAGTGCTACCTGTTCATTTTTCTCTGAGTATTCTTCTACTTTATTTTCAATGATCTTATCGGTAAGTTCATCTTTGGCCTGCCTTTTTTCTGTACGCAGATAGGTGAGGCAAGTATTTACGGCTATCCGGTAAATCCACGTAGAGATTTGTGATTTTTGTCTAAACTTATCCAGGTTTTGCCATACTTTTAAAAAAGTCTCCTGCAAAAGATCATTTGCCGAGTCGGCATCACCAGTATAACCATAGCATAAATGGAAGATCTTCTTGGAATTACTATCGAAGATTTGCTTAAATAAGATGTCTTTCTGATCCAATCTGCTTTATTTTGGGGTTTGACTAGGGGTAGGAGTATTTGTTACAGTTTATTTGTTTTTTTTTACGTTCTCCACAATCTTTACGAAACAAGTTTATTATCGTAGTTTTACGCTCGAAAACGTACTGTCTAAGATAATGTCAAAAAACAACAGGTTAACATTTTTTATATTTCTTGCACTGCTCCTTGGCGTCATCTTTGGATACATCTTAAATATAAATTCATTCCATAATTATAACGATCAAATTATTTCGGCAGATGGCCAGGTAAAAAGTATTGATATCAGAATGGATGGCTTTAAAGATACCACTTCAGTTCAGTATACGCAGTTGGCTGCACAGAAAAAGATCGCTTTAACCATCAGAAAAGAAAATGATAAAATAAGGGAAAAGAAGCTGGAGCCGCTTACGCTGCTGAGTGATATATTTCTGAGGCTGATCAAAATGATCATTGCTCCGCTGGTGTTTTCTACACTGGTGGTCGGTGTAGCCAAGGTTGGTGATATTAATGCTGTAGGCAGGATAGGTGGCAAAACAATGCTTTGGTTTCTGAGTGCTTCTTTGTTATCACTTTTTTTAGGTCTGATCATGGTGAATATTTTCAAACCCGGTGAAGCGATGCATTTACCTTTGCCTGAAAGCCACGCCGAAACAGGAATTCAAAAGGCAGTTTTTTCTGCAAAGGACTTTATTTCCCATATCGTGCCTAAGAGTATGGCAGAGGCGATGGCCACAAATGAGATTCTGCAGATCGTAATTTTCTCCCTGTTTTTTGGTGTAGCAACAGCCGCTGTAGGGGAGAAGGGTAAAAAGATCATTGAATTTTTTGATGCTGTGGCCCATGTCATTTTAAAGATGACGGGGTATGTGATGAATTTTGCTCCTTTTGCTGTATTTGGTGCCATGGCAGCCATTGTAGCTAAACAGGGATTAAGTGTGCTGTCTACTTACGCTTTATTTATTGGTGAATTTTATTCCAGTATGCTTTTACTGTGGCTTTTATTGATCATGATCGGTTATATGGTGCTTAAAAGAAGAGTATTTAACCTGATGAACAGAATGAAGGAGCCTGTTCTGGTAGCTTTTAGTACAGCCAGCAGTGAAGCGGCCTATCCAAAAACCCTATTACAGCTGGAGCGCTTTGGCTGTAAGGATAAGATTGTAAGTTTTGTATTGCCGCTGGGTTATTCGTTTAACCTGGATGGTTCTATGTTATATATGTCGTTTGCCTCACTTTTTATTGCACAATCGTATGGCATTCATTTGTCTGTTCAGCAGCAGGTCACGATGCTGCTCATCCTGATGCTGACCAGTAAAGGTATTGCCGGTGTGCCACGTGCGGCATTGGTTGTCATATCAGGTACCATTGCCAGCTTTAATATTCCCGAAGCTGGATTAGCCCTGCTGATCGGTATCGATCCCTTACTGGATATGGGAAGGTCAGCTACCAACGTTATTGGTAACAGTATTGCTACTGCAGTAGTAAGCAAGTGGGAGGGAGAACTTTCAGAAGCCCAAGATTAATTATTTTTATATATTATTATGAGTACCAAAGCAAAAAAAATATTTTTACTGCTAACCATCGTTATTCCTTTTCTGGCCTATTGCGTAATATACTATACGCCGATCATCAGGAATGCTCCTTTTAGATCTGATGAATTCATTTCTTTCCAGTTTAAATGGGGTTTAGGTAATAACCTGGTAAATAGTTACGATTCGGCAACCGGAGAATATAAATACCTGGATGCGAAAGACTCGCTGATCAAAACTAATGTAAAGTTAAGAGAAACGGATATTATCTATCTGCACAACAAGGCGGATGAATTGGGATACTGGAATTTCCCTGATCAGATCGTGAATGCGGGTACAGATCTTAATAAGTCTAAAGTATTGCGTTATGTATTTAAATTTAATTATAAGCGCAAATCAAAGCAGGTGATCTTTGTGACCGACTATAATGATATTCCAAAATTAAGGGATGTGGCAGGTCAGATGGAAAAGCTGGTAGAGGGAACTATCAATGATGCGCAGGAAAGATATAACAAGAAATAACAATAGGTTATGAATTTATAAATATAAATTCTATATTTGCACCTCGATAAAAAAATAAACAATTTAAAATACTAATTATTTAACAATGTACGCAATAGTAAATATAGCAGGACAGCAATTCAAAGTTGCAAAAGACCAGCACCTTTTTGTACACCGTTTGCAAGGAGATGAAGGCGCTAGTATTGAATTTGACAATGTATTGTTGGTTGAAGACGGAGATACAATCTCTGTTGGTGCTCCTCTGTTAGCAGGTGCAATCGTTTCAGCTAAAATCGTGTCTCATTTAAAAGGCGATAAAGTGATCGTTTTCAAAAAGAAACGTAGAAAAGGTTACAAAAAGAAAAATGGCCACCGCCAGTATTTCACTAAAATCCAGATCTCTGGTATCAGTTTATAATTATTTGTTAAACAATAAACAAGCAGTTTTATCACTGTAAGTTCATAAAATATAAAACAAAATGGCACATAAAAAAGGAGCCGGTAGTTCCAGGAACGGACGTGAGTCACATAGCAAACGCTTAGGTATCAAAATTTTTGGTGGTCAGAATGCAATTGCAGGAAACATCTTAGTTCGTCAACGCGGAACTAAACATCATCCTGATAAAGGAGTAGGTATTGGTAAAGACCATACTTTATTTGCTTTAGTAGATGGTACTGTAGTTTTCAGAAAGAAACAAGATAACAAATCATATGTTTCTATCTTGCCTGTAGCTGTAGTAACAGAAGTTGCTGAAACAGTTGCTCCAGTTGTTAAAGTTGCTAAAGCTAAAGCTCCTGTAGCTGAAGTTGAAGAAGCAGAAGCAACAGCGAAAAAAGCACCAGCAAAAAAAACAGCGAAAGCTGAACCTGCTGTAGAAACAGAAGCTGCTCCGGCAGAATAATTTCTTTAAATATATAACCTAAGGGCCGCAACGATAAGTTGTGGCCTTTTTGGTTTTGGCCAGGTTTAAAAGAGTAACATGATTATTTCAAGTGGTAACAGCATTCTTTTTTACCCGCTGTAATTCAATTTCCAACTTCTTTAAGGAAAGAGAAAAGCTTTTTAGGCTAGTTTCCAATTCTTTTAATACCCCTACAAATGGTTGGTTCTGTTCCTCTGCTTCATCCTTTTTTTTGCCATGTAAAAACCATTCATAACTCTTTTGATAATGTTTGGAAAGTGCATTTAAGGTGTTGTATGTGGGATATTGATTGCCCAACTCAATCTGAGAATAGTTACTTCTGGACAAATTTAAAAAATCAGCTACATAGGCTTGAGGATAAGCCTTTTCAATCCTCAGCGACTTAATTCTCTCTCCTAATATTTTCTTTGACAGAATTTCTTGCATAAATAATATTTTTTTTGTTGGTTTGTGACTTTATTGTATAGGTGGAAAAAGACAATTATCGCACCATTATACTCATAAGTGTTAAATACTTACGCTATTACACACGGTTCAGATTTAAAATAAATAGTTAAATGTTAAAAAACAGTATAATGAACGCTTGTATTTGTGTCAAATTAAAGGGAATCAGCTATGAAGCTTAATGCTCATTGTGATTGTTATGCCGATAACTCTTATTTTCTCATTAATAAAAAAAACAGTATTATTTTTTTCAACATTCATTCCAGAGAGAAAATAGGGTATTTTTTAGCCAGGGAGCCGGCTATTGGGGAATCTTTTGTGGAAATCCTTTCTCAGCGGTATGTAAAAGGCTTTTCGAAACTTGTAACGGAATGTTTTGAAGGGACGTCTTTTAATATTGAAAAGCGGTTAAAACTTAAAGATCAGGATGACATCTTGCTGCAAATAGTTCTAACTCCTGTTCTTACTGACCCCGAACAACCTTACATAGCTTGTACGGTGATCGACAACAATAGAAAATCTAACCAGATGAAGCTGCTGGATGAATATTCTCATTTGGCTTCACATGATCTTCGTGCACCTATCACTAATATATTAAGTTTGTCCAGTATGCTGAACTTTCCGGAAATGGAATCGTTCGATACCCATAAAATAAAAGAATTACTTACGGATATTAATGAACAGGCAGAGAAACTGGATGATATTATAAAAATGCTCAACAGGTTACTCAATAAAGGGCAGGTACAGCAGGATTTTATTGGAGAGGCTACGATAACCGATTCCCAGCATATTATGCTGGTTGATGATGATTCACTAACGAATAAGCTGCATCATATGATTATTACCAAGCATAATAAGAATAAAGAGGTAGTTCAGTTCGATAATCCTTTACTTGCACTGGAATATTTGAAGGAAAATGTTTTACCGGATTTAATTCTTCTGGATCTTAATATGCCAGAAATGGATGGGTGGACATTTTTAAGGCTGCTGGAAGAACAAAACATCTTAATCGACGTGGTGATCATCTCATCTACAATTGATCCCGCAGAGCGAACGAGGGCCCTGTCTTATAAGTCAGTTAAAGACTTCCTCACAAAGCCTTTAACATATGATAAAATAAAGCATCTGGTTGATAGCTAGGCAAAATGTACTAATGCTCTCTGTCAATCAGGGATTTAGCTAGTGCAATGAGCTCACTTTTTTTATTAGACCCAATATTTACTTTGTCCAGGGAGTTAAAAGCGATGTCCAGGTTATATTTCATTTTTGCAACTGCCTCTTCCCGTATTTTATACTGATCGTAAAGAGCGGTGATCGCTTCTACTTTGGATAAATGATCTGTATTGGTGTATTGCAGCTCCAGGAGTTTTAAATCATCAGCACCGGCTAGTTCTTTTAATTTTAGCAATAAGAATGTTTGTTTGTTGGAAATGATATCTCCTCCAACTTGTTTCCCAAATTTTAGCGGGTCACCGTAAACATCAAGGATGTCGTCCTGTAACTGGAAGGCGATGCCAAAATTTTCTCCAAAATCATATAGCAGATTTGCATCTTCAACGCTTGCACCTGCTACAATCGCGCCCAATTTCATCGAACCTCCAACTAGAACGGCTGTTTTTAAACGGATCATATTGATGTACTGATCAATACTTACATCATCTCTCTGTTCAAATTCCATGTCCAGCTGCTGTCCTTCGCATACACCTTGTGCAGTGGTATTGAAACAATTCAGGGCATCTTTAAGTACGGCAGTATCCAATTGAGTAAGGTGCTTGTTCGCCTCCACCATCATTACATCACCACTTAATATCGCATTATTTACTCCCCATTTTATATGTACAGTATCATGTCCTCTTCTCAATGGAGCATTATCCATAATATCGTCATGGATCAGGGTAAAATTATGGAAGGTTTCTATAGCCAATGCGGCATCAATAGCAATAGTAACATCAGGGTTAAATAGTTCACTGGAAAGAAGCAATAAAACAGGTCTGATTCTTTTGCCCCCAAATCGCATAATATAACGGATGGGTTCGTATAGATTGGCTGGGTGAGCCGGGTATTCTATTTTTGTAATTGATACTTCTATTAATTGTTGTAATTCAAAAATGGTATGCATTAGTTTTTTACTTGTGGTATTTTTTCTAAAATTTCAATTGCGTTTTGTTCCTTTTCAGTCCTTTTAATGCCCTGGTTATTTTTCCAGAAGTCGGCATTGTAAGTGATCGCTTTAACCAGATTGGTGTCGTCAATCTTAGGTGTTAGTTCTTTTAATAATAATCTGTCTGTGTTTTCTTCATCTACCATATAAAGGGTCGAATACAGATCGGTGTTTTTTATGCCAAAACCTACGATCCTCATTTTATTGGTAGAATTCAACAGTGAATAATCCAATACATTATCGCCTTCTTTATTTAGGCGGTATTGTGCTGCAAATATAGTTTCTATATTTTTTATGCTCACCGGTCCGCCGCCAGTAAAAACTACACCTTTGATCACACCCTCAATTTTCAGCACATTGTTTGTTACGGTATTAACATAATAAGTGCCTTCAAACCTTTGTCCTTTCTTGATGACAGGTTTTGGCGTGCAGGTGATCTTAGCAATCTCCTGACCATCCTGATCGTAGGTGCCTGCAAGTTTAAAGGTGTAAAGGGAATCTACTCTTCTTACTAAAGGTTTTTGATGTACACTATTCGGCAGATAGCCTGAAAGTAAGAAAGAATAATAGCTGAAGTTGGTGTAAGACAATCCTTTACTGCTTTCGAGATGGCGTGCCTGGGTGGGATGCCAGGCTATTAATCCATAAGGCCTCCATTCGGCATCGAGAAAAATTTCATTGAGATATACCGGTTTGCCATCATCATAGGCAATTTGTCTTAAAAAGGCTTTGCCAAAGTTAGATTTCCTGGCATTCTTCAGGGCCTTATCACTTGCGTCCTGCATAATGGCGATTGCAGGGTTCCCTACCGCTACTTCTTTTAAGGTCAGGACTTTTGAATCCAAAGTTATTTTTAAAGGAGTGTCGTTATTTTTGGGTTGAATGGTAACTGACTGATAATTTAAATGAGAAATAGTTATTGAAACCGGGAGTGCAGTAACATTAATTTCAAATTCACCACTCTCATTGGTTAATGTGCTCTTCGCATCTTTAACTTGTACGGTGGCAAAAGCAATGGGCGTACCCGTGTTTTTTTCTGTCACTATACCCAGTACCCTTTTTTGTGCAATAAGTGTAAAAGAAAAAGTACATAGCAATAAAAATACAATAGCGCCTGATCTGTACATTCTGCTTAATCTTGAATCAGTGAAAAGTCAATTTGTCTTTTAGAAAGATCCACTTTCTTCACTTTCACTTTTACTTCATCACCCAATTGGTATTTCTTTTTCTTACGCTGTCCTACAATACAGTAGTTCTTTTCATCCAGTACGTAAAAATCGTCCGCTATATCTTTTAGCCTGATCATACCTTCACATTTGTTCTCTAACAGCTCAACATACATTCCCCATTCAGTAACACCAGAGATGATACCCATATAGAGTTTACCTACATTTTCTTCCAGATATTCTACCTGTTTGTATTTTATAGAGGCACGTTCTGCATCTGCAGCACGTTTTTCCATTGCAGAAGAGTGGGAGGCGGCTGTTTCATATTCTTCTTCGTTAGCTGATTTTTCTCCGTTAAGATAAGCTGCCAGTAAACGATGTACCATTACATCCGGATAACGGCGGATAGGGGAGGTGAAGTGGGTATAGTGATCAAAAGCAAGTCCGTAATGGCTTGTTTTTTTAGTCGTGTACACTGCTTTAGCCATAGAACGAATAGCCAGCTGGGTAAGCACATTCTGTTCTTTTTTTCCTTCTACATCTTCCATTAGAAAATTGAGCGACTTTGCAATGTCCTTATCGGTTTTCATATTGATCTTATAACCAAAACGTGCAGCAAATAAAGCAAAATTACCCAGGTTTTCCAGATTGGGAGAATCATGTGATCGGTAGATGAAAGTATATTTTGATTTTCCTTTGCCTTTTTTGGCGATAAATTCCGCTACCTTTTTATTGGCCAGCAGCATGAAATCTTCAATCAGTTTATGCGCATCCTTACGTTCCTTTACGTAAACGCCTATAGGTTTGCCTTTTTCATCCAGATGGAATTTTACTTCCGTACTTTCAAAGCTAATGGCCCCATTTTTAAATTTCCTGTCGCGCAGGATATAGGCCAGGGCATTCAATTTTAATATTTCTTCAGCGTGGTCGCCTTCTTTATTTTCGATTACTTCCTGGGCCTCTTCATAGCTGAAACGCCTGTTAGAATGTATTACCGTTCTTCCGAACCACTCATTTTGAATATTTGCTTCATCATCCAGTTCAAACACTGCAGCGAAGCAGAGCTTATCCTCATGAGGACGAAGAGAACATACGCCATTACTTAACCGCTCTGGAAGCATAGGGATTACCCTGTCTACCAGGTAAACAGAGGTAGCCCTGGAATAAGCTTCTTTATCCAGGTAAGTTTTGGGCTGTACATAATGTGAAACATCGGCAATGTGGACCCCGATTTCATAATTCCCGTTAGGCAGTTTTTTAAAAGAGATGGCATCATCAAAATCTTTTGCATCTGCCGGGTCAATGGTAAAAGTAACTGTTTCACGGAAATCCCTGCGGTCTTTCAATTCATCTGCACTGATCTGCTCTGGAATATCGCTGGCTTCTTTTTCTACTTCTGGTGGAAAAGATAAAGGAAAACCATATTGGGCCAGGATAGCATTCATCTCCGTGTCATTTTCACCCTGGGTACCTAAAATATTGATGATCTTTCCTATTGGGTTTTTAGCTCCATCAGGCCAGTCGGTAATGGCCACCTGTACTTTTTGTCCGTTCTTTGCACCAGCCAGATCACTTAGGGGAACAAAGATATTATGCAGCATTTTTTTATCATCAACAGCCACAAAAGCAAACCTGTCGGATATTTTAATGACCCCAATAAAATCAGTTTTTAGCCGTTGTATGATCTCTACAACTTCGCCTTCATTTTTTCTGCCGCTCTTTTTGGCGTATATATATACTTTTACCTTATCTCCATGAAGGGCATTGTGCAGCTTACGCGCAGAAACAAATACATCTTTTTCAAATTCATCATCAGGAATGATAAAAGCTGCACCTTCTGCAGTCATATCTACTTTTCCGGTGATAAAAGTTTTGAGGTCTTTCAGCTTAAATTTCCCTTTCTGGGGCTCTGCAAACACACCTTTATGTGCCTGTTCTTTCAATATCTCTAAAATGGTCTCTCTGGACTCATCATCATTTATATTCAATTTGGCTGAAACCTGTTTGTAGTTCAGTGCTTCATTATTGCTATTCTCTAAAACATCGCTTATTAACTGAGTTAAAACGGTTTTTATTTGAGAAGATTTCTTTTTTGCCATAGTATTTTGTCAATATTTCGAAGGTAACATTTTGAAATGAATCTTATGGCTTTACAGACCGGGAATTGCTGAGATTAATTTTTTAGTATAAAGGGTTTGAGGATGTTCATAAATCAATTCCGGGAAACCTTCTTCTTCTATTTTTCCTTTGTTCATTACCATCATCCTGTCTGATATATGTTTAACTACTGCCAGATCATGCGTGATAAATATATAAGACAAACCTAACTCCTGCTGCAATCTTCTAAGTAAATTGAGTATTTGTGCCTGGACTGAAACATCCAGTGCCGATACAGATTCATCACAGATGATTAGTTTTGGCTGCAGTGCAAGCGCACGGGCAATCACTATACGTTGCCGCTGGCCACCTGAAAATTCATGCGGATATCGGTTTAAGTGATCTGGTTTCAGATCAACTAACTCCATCAGCTGCTGTATATGTGCTTTACGCTGTACCTGTGAATTAAATACCTGGTGTACCGATAGCGGTTCCAGAAGTGCATTTCCTATGGTAAGCCTGGGATTTAGGGAAGAATACGGATCTTGAAAGATCAGCTGAATCTCTTTTCTCAGTGTTCTTAAATGGTTGTTTTTTAAATGAGTAATATCTTTACCTTCAAATAAGATCGTACCGGAGGTGGGTTCTGTTAATCTTAAAATACTTCTTCCAAGGGTGGTTTTTCCGCATCCGGATTCTCCAACCAATCCAAGGGTCTCTCCCGGATAAAGTTTAAAACTTACATCATCTACTGCTTTTACTATATTTTTCGAAAAACCAAATAGACCTTCCCTAACCGGATACCAGGTGCAAAGGTTAGTGATCTCCAATATTGGGGATGCAGCATATAGTTTTTTTCTTCTGTTGTCAATTTCCTGCTGTGTGTAACTGTTTACAGCCAGCAAATGGGCTACCTGCTCATTTTCATTTGTTCCCATAAAATCGGCAACAACCGGTAATTTTTTTAAACGGTGTAAAGGAGAGGGGCGGCAAGCCAGAAGACCTTTGGTATAAGGATGTTTGGGATGATTAAAAAGCTGTGCAGCTGAACCCTGCTCAACAATTTCTCCTTTATACATTACCGCAACATCATCTGCAATTTCGCTGATTACACCAAGGTCATGGGAGATAAAGATCATCGACATATCCCTTTCTTTCCTGATCTTAAGCAGCAGTTGCAGTATGGTTTGCTGAACAGTTACATCCAATGCCGTAGTTGGTTCATCGGCAATGAGTAACTCAGGGTTACAGCTTAAAGCCATGGCAATCATTACACGCTGCTTTTGCCCTCCGGAAAGCTGGTGTGGGTAAGTACCAAATATTAATTCCGGACGCGGAAGCTGTACTTCTTTGAAAAGTGCAATAGTTTTTTCCTTTGCTGCCTCTCTGCTTAATTTCTGGTGCAGAATTATCGCCTCCTGAACCTGATAACCACAGGTGAAAACGGGGTTAAGAGATGTCATGGGTTCCTGGAAGATCATCGCTATCCGGTTACCCCGGTAAGTATTCATTTCCTGATCAGAAAGCGCTGGTAAGTTAACCTCGTTAAAAAGTATTTGACCTCCTATCCTGGTATATTTAGGGTCATGCAAGCGCATGATAGAAAATGAAGTAACCGATTTTCCTGATCCTGATTCGCCAACAATGCCCAATATGCGGCCTTTCGCTGTTTTGAAACTGATATCTTTTACTGCAGTATTCCAGGCACGTGCTTCCTGATCAAAAAATTGGATGTTTAGATCGATTACGTTTAGCATCAGATGACCAATATAGACAAAAATATCCCCGAAATTCCGGCATTTGTGCTATTTTTGCGGAATGAAAAGAGAAATTCTTGATACTAAGCGTAAAGCCCTGAATATTAACTTAAATCCTAATATTTATGGAACTTTTGCTGAAATCGGAGCAGGGCAGGAGGTAGCCCGTAATTTTTTTACTGCAGGGGCAGCTTCGGGTACGGTGGCCAAAACGATGTCGGCTTATGACATGACTTTTAGTGATGCTATCTATGGTGCTGAGGAAACAGGTAGATATGTGAGCCAGTCGAGGTTAAAAAAGATGCTTAATCATGAATTTGGCCTGCTTACTGAGAGGTTATGCGATGAAAAATATGATTCCAGGACCTTTTTTGCCTTTGCAGATACAGTAACAACGCTAAACTATAACAAATCAAATGACCCGCATGGATGGATTGGTATCAAATTTCAGACTGAACCGGGCGGAGAGCCAAATGAGATTTTCTTTCATGTTCGTTTATTAGATACCGATGCTGCTTTACAGCAAAATGTATTGGGCATCATTGGTGTTAATTTAGTTTATGCAGCCTTTTATTACCATGATGATCCAAAAAATATGATTGAATCGCTGGCAGAAAATCTGACTGTAGGTTCTGTAGAGATCGATCTGATCTCCGTGAGTGGTCCTGCATTTAAAAGTATTAATAATATTCTGCTCAACCTTTACCTGATTGTAAAGGACTTTTCTGACGCTGCTATATTTGATTCTCTCGGTAACCCATGTTTGGCTAAAGATCTTTTGTACAAAAAAGATATTATGATCCTCAGGACAAAATATGCACAGAAATCGCTGCCTAATTTTAGTATGTTCAACAATGCAGTTGATCAGTTTAGAAGAACGGAAAATGTTAAAAAAGATAATTTAAGTGTGCTTATTGAAGTACTGCTGTCTAATGTACTCACTGCAGATGAGATAAATCATGAGGATATTGATTTAAAGGCTGTGGCCTTGCGGGCAGAGGAAATGTGTAAAACAGGTAATCTGGTGATTGTTTCTAATTTTGCAAGACACAATAAGCTGGCTAAATATTTGAATAGATGTAAGCCAAAAAGCGTAGGTATTTCTACGAATATCAATAACCTGAAATTTGTTTTTAACTCTAGTAATTTTGGAGATAGCTATTCCAGCCAGCTGCTGAGCTATGTAAGTGATATGTTCAGTAAAAATGTTAAGCTATTTGCTTATCCCTTCCTGGATAAGAAATCTAACAAAGTAATTACCACAGCAAATATGCCTGTTACGCCTGACGCTAAACCGTTATTTGATTTTTTAATTTTGAATGGATATATTACCGACATCAAAGAGTATAGCGAAACTGACGTGAGAGCAGTTTAGCGGAATTACTCTATACCCTAAAATTACATATGAAAGCATTATCCATTCTATTTTTAATTATTTTAACCTCAATTACCTGCAGCTTTGCACAGCAAAAAGCCAGCTCGGGAAATCCAATTTTTAAAGGCTGGTACGCAGATCCTGAATCTGCAATATTCAATAAGGAATATTGGGTTTATCCAACCTATTCTGCTAAATATAAAGAACAGGTCTTTTTGGATGCATTTAGCTCTGAAGATTTGATCACCTGGAAAAAACATCCGCATGTTTTGGATACATCAGGGGTTAAATGGGCTAATAAAGCAATATGGGCTCCTGGTATTGTAGAGAAAAATAAAAAATATTATTTGTTTTTTGGTGCCAATGACATTCAGAGTGATAAAGAAATTGGCGGTATAGGCGTATCGGTTTCCAATCATCCCGAAGGACCTTATAAAGATCTGATCGGCAAACCGCTGGTAGGCAGTTTCCACAACGGAGCCCAGCCAATTGACCAGTTTGTTTTCAAAGACACAGACGGAGAATATTACATGATCTACGGAGGCTGGTCGCACTGTAATATCGTAAGGTTAAGTAAAGATTTTAAATCATTAGTACCATTTAAGGATGGCGAAACTTATAAAGAAATTACTCCTGACAAGTATGTAGAAGGCCCCTATATGTTCGTAAGAAATGGAAAATATTATTTCATGTGGTCTGAAGGAGGCTGGACAGGCCCTGATTATTCTGTAGCTTATGCTATGGCAGATTCTCCGATGGGACCTTTTAAAAGGATTGGAAAGATCTTAAAACAAGATCCGGCTATTGCTACAGGGGCAGGGCATCATTCTATCATTCACAATAAGAAAAAAGATTTATGGTATATCGTTTACCACAGAAGGCCGCTTACTGAAACAGACGGAAATCACAGGGAAACCTGTATAGATGTAATGTCTTTCGATGAAAATGGATTGATCAAACCAATAGTGATCACTAAAGAAGGTGTTAAAGCACAAAGACTGGATTAATCTAGTCTTTGTGCTCTTGGTAGGCATTTTTAATCACAATGGCCATCACGCTGTCTGGATCTTCTAATGGATTAAAACCAAATTGACTATAAAGACCATGTGCGTCCCTGGTAGCCAGCTGGTATCTTCTTAATCCCTGAAGATCTTCGTGGAACATCATCAGTGTCATTAGTTTTTTCGATAAACCCTGGCCCTGAAATTCTTTTTCTACATATACATCGGCCAGATAGGCAAAGGTAGCTGTATCGGTTATCCATCGGGCAAAACCTATCTGTAGGCCATCTTTGTAAATTCCAAAACAAATAGAATGCGCAATGGATCGCCGGACAGTTTCCAGTGGAATCTGCTGCGCCCAGTAAGATTGCGTACTCAGGTATTGATGTACTGCATCAACGCTGATCTTGTTTTTATCGTCAGAAAATACAAATCCGTTTTCAGTGATCTCCATTGTGGTTTTCGATGAGTTAGTTGCGCATATTGATAAACTGTAGTGGCTGACCAAAGTCTTCACCTTTACAAAGGGCAATAACCTTTTGCAAATCATCAATATTTTTACTCTGCACCCTTACCTGATCATCCATCATTGAAGGCTGAACCTTAAGTCCGCTGGCTTTAATTTTTGCAACTACTTTTTTAGCTGTTTCTTTATCAATTCCTTCTTTGATCGTTATTTCTTTCCTGATCATATTTCCTGAGGCATAAACCTCTTTACCAAAATCAAGACTTTTAGGATCAAGGTTTTGTTTCATCATGCGTGAAATAATGGAATCTTCAATTGCTTTTAGGCGCATGTCATCTTCAGTAACAATAGTAATTATATTGGTCTTTTTATCGTGATCAATTGTGCTCTTGGAGGTGGAGAAATCATAACGGTTAAGAATTTCCTTTTTTGCGTTGTTCATTGCATTGTCCAATGTTTGCGCGTCAACTTTACTTACAATATCAAAAGTGGGCATGATTATAGCTTTAGAATAAAAAAAATATTAGATTTAGGATATTAATGAATTAATGTTCGGACTAAAAAATACATTATGAAAACCCGTAAACCAAAAGTGCAAAAAAAACTTGCTAAAAAAGCAGTTAAAAAAGAATTAGAATTGAGCCTGGCACAAAAATTTTTTGAAGCCGTAACTCATCTTGGTCATGACGCTGAAAAAATTGGCGAAGAAATAGCTAAAGCGGCCAAAGAAGTTTCGGCCAAAATGGTTAAGAAATTTAAGTTGACTAAGGAAAGTGTTCAGAAAGAATCCAAAGTAAAAGAAATTCCAAAGGAAATTGAAACTAAGACAAAACAAGTTAAGAAAGCTGTTGTAAAAGGTACTGAAAAAGCTAAGAAAGAGGTGCAAAAAGCTGTGGCAAAAGCTAAACCTGTAGTAAGCAGTATCAAAGTTCCTATAATCGCTACTGAAGCCAAAGTTGAAGATGTTATTGCTAAAACTGTTAAAAAAGCAGTTCCTGCGGCTAAAAAAGTAGTTCCTGCAATCAAAAAAACTGCTGCTGCTGTTAAAAATGACGCAGTTGCTCCTGTGCAGCATGCTAAACGCGGACCAAAACCAGCTACTGTTGTCGTCACTGCTCCTAAGACTGCTGCAGTTAAAACTGCTAAAACGCCTGTAACTAAAACGGTTAAATCTCCTGTTGTTAAAACTGCTCCCGCAGCTAAAACAGAAATCGCCAAGCCATCTGCCGAAGCAGAAAACCCTATAGAAAAAACTACTGGAGACAGTTAGAAAAGGATGTTTTTTGAACTGTTAATGATCAAATAATTAACATTGAATTAACAATAGAATTTGCAGTTTTGAGCATCCTTTCCCGATAGGGATTTTTTGATTTCACTCCATGACTAAGAAGAAGGTACCATTTTTAAATAGAGAGATCAGCTGGTTATATTTTAATGAACGGGTTTTACAGGAAGCGTCTGATGAGACGGTGCCACTAATTGAAAGAATAAAATTTCTCTCTATCTTCTCGTCAAACCTGGAAGAGTTTTACAGGGTACGTGTGGCTACCATGACCAGACTGTCCAATCTAAACGACAAAACTAAGGAGCTTTTAGGATTTAATCCTAAAAAGATCCTGAATGAAATTAAAAATATTGTTGTAAGGCAAGAGCGCAAATTTGAGCAGCTTTTTCAAGCTACACTGATCAATGAGCTTGCTCAGAATAGAATTTTCATCTTAAATGATACGCAGCTTAACGTAGCCAGAGGGGAATTTGTAAGAGAGCATTTCAGGGATAAGATTCTTTCTAACCTGGTTCCGATCATGGTTGATCTCGATAAGCCCTTTCCTGAACTTAAGGACCGCTATTTATACTTTTTTGTAAGGCTAAAAAAGAAATCAGGAAAAAGAGAAGAAAGATACGCTTTAATAGAACTTCCTCCTGATCTGCCCAGGTTCTTAGTGTTGCCTGAAACTAATGGTCTTAAATTTATTATTCTTGCCGAAGATATTATCAAGTATTGTCTGGATGACATCTTTTACGTATTTAAATATGATGAGCTCGATGCTTTTTCTATTCAGCTGACCAGAGATGCAGAACTTGATATTGATAAAAATGTAAGTGAGAAGTTTATTGACGAATTAAAAACAAGTTTAGATAAGCGTAAAAAGGGGAAACCAATGCGCTTGCTTTACGATACTGAGATGCCTTTTGATATGCTGGGCGTGCTGGTTGCTAAAATGAAAATTGAAGCAGAAAGCTTAATTCCAGGAAATAGGTATCATCGTTTTGGTGATTTTATCCGTTTTCCAAATGTTGGGGATAAAAGCCTGGAATATGCGCCAACTATTCCTTTAAAGGTTTATGGTTTGCACCGTACACAAAGTATTTTTGATAAACTAAATGAAAGGGATTATTTAATCAATCTTCCTTATCAGTCTTATGATTATATTATCCTGTTTCTTCGTGAAGCAGCAATTGATCCGAAGGTTACAGCCATCAATATCACCCTTTACCGCCTTGCTGAAAATTCAAGAGTGATCAATGCCTTGATCAATGCTGCAAAAAACGGTAAAAAGGTAAATTGCCTGGTAGAACTGAAAGCAAGGTTTGATGAAAGAGCTAATATATTCTGGACAAACAGACTGGAAGAAGAAGGGGTTCACGTTAATTACGGGCTAACAGATTATAAGGTACATTCTAAAATATGCCTGGTTACTCGTATGGAAAGAGGCCGCCCTGCCTATTATGCCAACCTGGCGACAGGTAATTTTAATGAGAAAACTGCTAGATTGTATTGCGATCACAGTATTTTTACTGCTAAAAAAGAAATTACCCACGACCTGCTTAAGCTTTTTGCTGCGCTGAATAAAAAGACGGTGGCCTCAGGGTTTAAATATTTAATTGTTTCGCCACTGGAATCCAGAAGTAAGTTTTATAGCCTGATTAACCGGGAGATCAAGATTGCTAAATCTGGCAAACCTGCTTACCTGATTTTTAAGGTGAACAGTCTTGCTGATGAAGGCTTCATCGAAAAATTATATGAAGCGAGCAATGCAGGAGTAAAGATCCAGCTGATTATTCGCGGGATATGCTGCTTGGTGCCGGGTGTAAAAGGCTTCAGTGAAAATATTACGGTGATCAGTATCATCGATAAGTTTTTGGAGCATGCACGCGTGTTTATTTATGGTAATCAGGGTAAGGAAGAGATTTTTCTTTCTTCCGGAGATCTGATGAGCAGGAATTTTGAACATCGCGTAGAAGTTGGATTCCCTGTGCTTGATGAAGATGTTAAACAGGAGATCAGAGATATTATTGATTTCCAGCTGCAGGATAATGTGAAGGCGAGAGATATCACCAGGATGAATAACAATAAATACCATAAAAACCGGCTCAGTACGAAAGTAAGGGCACAGGTTCAGACTTATAATTATTTAAAAAACAAACACCAGTAAAATATTATGCTGAGATATGCTGCGATAGACGTTGGTTCTAATGCTGTTAGACTGCTTATTGCAGATATAACCCACACTGAAAAGGGCTTTAATTTTAAAAAGAATACCCTGGTTAGGGTACCACTAAGATTAGGGGACGATGCCTTTCTGGATCATTTGATTTCTGCACGTAAAATCGATGACCTGCTTAAAACGATGATAGCCTTTAAAAACCTGATGGATGTTTACCAGGTTTCTGCATATCTTGCTTGTGCTACTTCCTCTATGCGGGAAGCCGAAAACGGACAGGAGATAGTTAAGCTGATCAAAGAAAAGGCAGGTTTAGATCTGGAAATCATTGAGGGGCAGAGAGAGGCAAATATTATCTATGCAAACCACATTGAAGATACCCTGGATATCAATAAAAACTATCTGTACATAGATGTTGGCGGAGGAAGTACCGAACTTTCCGTCTTTGTAAATAAGACTCTTTTTGCCTCCAAATCTTTCAATATAGGAACGATACGCATACTGGACAATCAGGATAAGGAAGAAACCTGGGAAGAAATGAAACTTTGGGTAAAAGAGCAAACAAAATCTCATAAAAACCTGGCTGGTATAGGTACCGGCGGGAATATTAACAAGCTCTATAAAATGGCTAATGAAAAGGAAGGGATGCCGCTGACGTTTTTAAAGTTAAAGTCGATTTATAATGAGTTGAATGGACACTCTTTAAAAGAACGGATACAGATCTTTGATCTAAACCCTGATCGCGCTGATGTAATTATTCCTGCTTGTGAGATTTTTATTACCCTAATGAAATGGACAGGTATTAAACAGATCTTTGTACCGCGGGTAGGGATGGCTGATGGTATTATTAATCTATTAATAGAAGAGAATCTGAATAAATAATTGCAAGGTATTTTCCATGGTGACTTATTGAAATGGCATGTCTTTTACCGGTATGGAGGCAGGTCATTTCAGGAAGACCTGATGCAGATCTATGTAAATAGTAATGTGGAAATGCACTGTTAAATTTCTGGATATAATCAGCCGTATTTTCAGCATAATACAAATTCAGCTTTTTTAAATCTTTCCCTGAAGAAACAGCAATAGAGTGGATCAGGCGATCGCTAATATCACTATAAGTAACTAACTCATCACCCTTGTAGTTAACGCGTCCTGTAGTCTCTATGTTATTTGTGACTAAATTGTTGCAGGTAAAATCCAATGGATTGTAGCTGCGGATGCCTGTCAGGCGGTTAACTATTTTATAACTGGCCTCTTTCATGGTCCATAATAACCAAAGCATGGAAAATGGAGCCACTGCATTTAAGATCAGGTCCTGTTCCTCTTTGGTATAGAGTTTAACCAGGTATCCTTTTCTTTGCCAGTTACTCTCCAGCGCAGCCTGTTTAAGGTCTACCAGATCATTTCCTACCAATTCCTTCAAGTTTTGTTTCAATGATTTCTATTGCCGCTTTAACGTTCAGCATTTTGGCCATAGAATCGTTGTCAATCTCAATATCGAATTTTTCTTCTACATCAAGCACTACATCTACCAGGTTTGCTGAGTTTATTTTTAGGTCTTTAATAAAATCAGTGTCTTCACTAATGTTTCCCAATGCTTCTTCATCTTCGGAATAAGGGGTTACTATAACCTTTAGTTCGTTCAATAATTCTGTTCTATTCATATCTTTTTAAAATCATACATGCATTTACATCTCCAAAGCCAAAACTAGCCTTTGCAAGGATATTAAACCGGAGGTCCAGGCAAACCTGTGGAATGCGCTCCCGATCAACCAGCGCTTCAATTTCCGGATGCAGATCCTCACAATTCAGGTTGGGAAAAATGAACCCTTCAGCCAATTGCAAAACTGAGGCCACGGATTCTATGCTGCCTGCTGCGCTGATGCAGTGTCCGATCATTCCTTTAATTGAATTGATATAAGGAAAATCTTTTCCTGTCCGGCCCAATGCGGCAGTCCAGTTTTCAATTTCCAGCGCATCTTTTGAAGTAGCTGTTAAATGCGCATTGATAACGTCTACCTCCTGTTTCTCAATGCCTGATTCCTGAAGTGCCATTGTGATACATCGCTGTACTGCAGTACTATTAGGCGCTGTCATTGTTCCTGAGCCACGCTGTCCGCCAGAATTGATATGTCCTCCAAGAATCTCTCCATAAATCCTGGCACCTCTGGATAAAGCACTTTCCAGTGTTTCCAATACCAATGCTCCGGCCCCGGCACCAGGTACAAAACCACTGGCAGTGCTGCTCATAGGTCTGCTGCCTTTTTCGGGATCTTCATTGTGTTTATAGGTACAGACCTTCATCGCGTCAAAACCGGCCCATATATAAGGTCCGCTATCACTTGTACTTCCCGCAAGCATTCTGATTGCTTTTCCTGATTTAATACGCTCGTAAGCTGTTAAAATGCTTTCTACACCAGTTGCACAAGCAGAAGAATTGGTGCTCACCTGGTTACCCAGCCCTAACTTTCCGGCAAGAAAAGCACTTACGCCGCTAGCCATAGTTTGTATCACTACTGTACTGCCCAGTTTGCGGATCTGCTGAGTATCCAATTTATAGATCGCCCCTCTAAATTTATCTATTCCAGACGTGCCTGTTCCAAATATAGTACCACTATTCCAGTCGGGTATATCAGCTGCTGAAGGTGTTAATCCTGCATCTCTCCAGGCATCCATACCTGCAATTACGCCATATACAATGCCTGTGCTTTCCAGTCCCCTCCTCTCCAGTGCACTGAAATACTTACTGATCCGCTCTTCATCGATAACTGGTGTTCCTGCTATCTGACAAGAGAAAAGGAGTTGTTCCAGATCGGGGTGATGTTTGATGCCAGACAAACCATTTTTGATGGAATGTCTAAACTCATTCAGGGTTACACCATTTGGTGAAACCACTCCCAGTCCGGTGATCACAACCCGTTTAGTCATGTAATTTTGCGGTTACCATACCTGATATATTTCCTTTACATACAGTTTCTCCGGCTTCATTTTTCATCACTACATTGCAGTTTAATTTTTTAAAGCGGAAATATACTTTCTCGGCAGTTACCGTTACCTTTTCGCCAGGAAAAACAGGTTTCATAAAATCAACGGCTACGGAAGTTAACATTACATGTGCTTTCATCTCTGCATTACTATCTCCATAAAGATAAATCCCCAGACAAACCAGCCCGATCTGTGCCATTGTTTCTGTTAAAATTACTCCTGGCGTAACAGGTGAATCTTTAAAATGACCTTTATAAAAATCAAGCTCTTTATCAAATGTAAATGTTCCTGTTGATCCGTTCTCGTCAATTTGGAGCAGCTCATCAACAAATAAAAAGGGTTTGCTGTAGGGTAATTTTTTTAGTATTTCCTGTGGTTTCATCATTATCTTAAATTTTTGTAAAGTAAATACAAAAATAGCTTACCATTGCAATAAAATTCTTTGTGCTGTAAATCCGGGACCGAAGCTTAACATCAATCCGGTTTCACCAGGCGCTGGCAGTTTATTCATATAGCGTTCAAGAACGTACAAAACTGTAGCGCTGGACATGTTGCCGTATAATCTCAATACCTCTTTGGTTTCATCAATGTTTTTACCCAGAGCCCCAAATAATTCCTCTACCATTTCTACAATCTTTCTTCCTCCGGGATGAAAAATAAGATGGTCTATATCCGCAATCTCCAATTTGTTCTTAGCCAGGAAAGGATGTATAATCGCAGGGAAATGATCAGCAATAGTTTGTGGCACCCTTACATCCAGTACCATTTGTAAACCTGTATTGCTCAGTCTAAACCCCATCATTTCCACGGCATCGTAAAAGTGGTACATTTCTTCTGCAATGATTTCCGGACCTTCATCATCCGGATGTGAGGATAACAACACGCAGGCGGCGCCATCACCAAAGATAGCGGCACTGACAATATTAGGCATAGAAAAATCAGAGATCTGAAAAGTTGCCGTAGGTGATTCTACAGCGATCACTGCCGCTCTTTTACCAGGGTTGTTTTTCAAGAAGTTCTTTGCATAGATCATTCCGGATACGCCGGCCACACATCCTATTTCTGTAACGGGTAACCTAATAATATCCTGACGCAGGTTTAAGGCATTGATTAAGTAGGCATCCAGAGAAGGGATCATAATTCCTGTACAACTTACTGTAATGATATAATCCAGATCCTGCCCCTGCCAGGCAGCTTTATCTAATGCATTTTGCAGGCAGGTTTTTCCTAGTTGGATACTTTCCCTGATATAAATATCATTTCTCTCTTCAAAGCTCAGGTTACTAAATACTTCTTCGGGTGACATGATCGAGTAACGCCTGTCTACCCCGGCATTTTCAAAGATCTTTTTAACCTTTCGTACAAAACGCTCTTCCTGTCCATGCAGCCACCTATCTAAAAAGGGAACGATCTCCGCAGTGTCTCTGGAATGGTTTGGCAATACTTTCGTGACAGCTTTTACTCTTACGCTCATGTTGTTTTTATTATCCATTGATATCGGAATGCCCATTTCCATTGAATCAAGCAATTTTTAAAATTTAATCTTTTTGAGTATTCTAACAAATCTGCCTTTTTAAAGCCCCGCAGTATAGATACCAGTCCATCTTCGCGAGACATGTCATTGAGACGGAATACAAAACAGAGAGCTTTGAAAAGATAATATGCCACCGCACTGCGCTGCAGATCATTGATCACTATTCCCAGCCTGGCAGAGCGCTCGAAGCTTTGGAGTAGTGTAATGATCTCCTCATCTCCAAAATGATGCAGGGTAAGCGTACAAAGAACAATGTCCCAGGACTGAACAACCTGCAGTTCATTAAATATATCTTCACATACATAACTGATGTTTGGATAATCTACCGATAAACTTTGCGCGTGCTGAACGGTGAATTTATTTGCATCTATCCCTGTAAGCATAAAGCTAAGGTCATTTTCCTTTGCATAATTAGCCAATGACCTCAGCATATCTCCATTTCCACACCCTATATCTGCTATACGGATGACAGCTGATTTCGGTTGCGCCCTGATCAGCCATTTAACTCCTTCGAGGGTAACTTTATTTCCGCCTAACAGCTGATTGATGCTGGCTATTTTATCCAGGGCATCTCTTAATATTTCTCCTTCCATTTGAAAATCATCCATGGTTTCGGGAGCATTGCTTCTATATGTGGTGTCTACAGTCATTTAATCGTTAACAGTTAAAATTTTGCCATGTGTTTCCCTGATGATCAGCGGTAACAAAAAAGGAACTTTCAGCATTCCGCCCAGCACAACATCTGCCAATTTTTCTTTTCTCAAAAGGGCAGATAAAATATTCCCGACAGCTAAACGGGACCTGAATTGCTGGTTCCAGGAAGAAATATAAAGTTTTTCCAGTTTCGCTCTGGTGTTAATCATTCCATCAAAATACTGGATCAGTAATTCTGAACAGATCTTTGCACTGTGGATCGCTATGCCCATTCCATTTCCGCAAAGCGGATGGATGAGGCCTGCTGTATCACCAATCATAAGAATATGATCAGTAACGGCTTCTTTTGCCGCAAAAGATAACTGACTGATAGTTAATGGTGAATCAAATATAAGTTTAGTGCTTTCAAATATCTTTTCCAGATGCTTATTCTGATAAAGTACTTTTTGCTGGTAGGTTTCTATATTTTTATATGCTTTAAAAGTAGCATAATCTGCAAGGTAACAGATGTTTATTTTCTGATCTTCAATTTTAGATACCCCGCAATATCCTCCTTTAAAATTATGAAGTGCTACCAGGCTGCTGTCAAACTCTCCGGAATAATGGGCCTTTACAGCTAAAAAAGGTGATTTCTTTTTAATAAATGCCCTTTTTAACTGGAGATCGATAGCAGAGCGCTTACCGTAGGCCCCAATAACGTGTTTTGCTGTAATCAATTGTCCATTTAGCGTAGATACTTCGAAGAGATCGTCTTTCTGATGAATGAGGTTAACTGTATCGTGAACAACCATACCGCCTTTACCTGTAAACTTTTGATATAGAAAATGGTCAAGATTAAACCTGCTCACCCCGAAGCCTCCCAGAGGCAGTTGAGTAGTCATGCTGCTGCCCGAAAGTGTAGAAAATTTGAGCCTTTTAATGGATGTTGGATGTAACACTGAAGGATCGGCATCCAGCCACTTTAAATAGGGGAGTACTTCATTGGATATATATTCCCCGCATACTTTATGGTAAGGATAGGTGTTTTTTTCTACCAGAATAACATCTAAACCCGCCTTTTGCAAATGTAATGCAGCTGTTAATCCGGCAAGTCCTCCTCCAATAATTAAAATACCTGTTTGAGAATGCATGTTTCGAGATAATACCTGGCTTCACTGCTATAACATAAACATACGAAAATTGTTTAAGAAGGTTTTTAATTGCGATTTATGCAAATAAAGGAATTAAGTTGACAGAATAATATTTAATAATATGGATAATTAAAATATATCAGATGAAATCCTACTGAACAGGATATATCTGATCAGAGAACAAAAGGTGATGCTAGACAAAGATCTGGCAAATCTTTATGATGTAAAATCGATCCGCTTAAGGGAACAGGTAAAGCGTAATCCGGATAGATTTCCAAAGAATTTAATGTTTCAATTAACGCCTGAAGAGGCTTTAAACATGGTATCGCAAAATGCGATACCATCGAAACAACAGCTTGGGGGCACATTACCTTATGCATTTACTGAACATGGGATACTCATGTTATCTAATGTTTTACGCAGTGAAAGGGCCATAGCAGTAAGTATACGCATTATTGAGCTCTTCGTAAAGCTTAGTGAAACGATGCTTTTACATAAAGATGTTTCCTTGCTTGTACAAGAATTAGAAAAAAGGCTTGGCAAACAGGATGAAAAAATAGATGTTCTTTTCAGTTATCTGAATAAGTTTATAGAAAAGGAGGAGATACCAAGAGTGCTGATTGGCTATAAGACTAAAGCTACTGAAAACAAAAATGGAGCATAAAAAAGCCCTGTTTCATTTAAGAAACAGGGCTCTATTTATTGTTTTCTCATTTAGTTTTCCAGCAGTTTTGCTGCTTCACTATCTAAAAAGAAAGTAAGACCACCATCAGTTGGTTCGATCAGCTGAGATGGATATAACATAGGATTCTTAGGCTCATCTTCTATGACATGTTTGATCGCCACAGCTTTAGCCTCACCAAAAACAAGGAAAGCGATGTTTTTTGCTTTGTTGATCAAAGGAGCAGTAAAAGTGATCCTGTAGGTTGCCATTTTTTCAACATAATTGGAAACTACCGTTACATGTTGGTCTGTTAATGCATCTGTACCAGGGAATAAAGAGGCTGTATGTGCATCATCTCCCATCCCTAATAAGATCAGGTCAAACGACAGATCGGCACCTTTAAAATGATCAGTGATACTTTTTGCATAAGCTAAAGCAGCATCTTTAGGCGCTAATGTGGTATCTACAAAAAATACGTGATCTGCAGCAATGTTTAAAGGGTCAATGATTGACTTCTTTGCCATTAAACCATTGTAATCTTCATGTCCCGGAGGAACATTACGTTCATCACCAACAAAGAAGAAAACTTTAGTCCAGTCAAGCTTTTCCCTGTACTCCGTAGCAAGCAGTGTATATAAATCTTTTGGAGAGTTACCACCGGTAAGTACAAAATTGAAAATGTCTTTCTCTGCAATAGCTTTTTCACCGATCGCAATAACGTATTCTGCTAAATCTTTCAGCAGTTCACTTTTTGTTTTATAGATAAGTAAGTTCATTAGTCCTTATTTTTTAATGGTAAAGTAAACCAATGGAAACCATCTCTTGCAATTAATGCTTCTGCATCTTCTGGTCCCCATGAATCTGCAGGATAGTTAGGGAAGCTCAGGGATGTTTTACTTTCCCATGAATTTACGATCGGCATTACTAATTCCCAGGCACTTTCTACCTGATCTGCACGCATAAATTGAGTTTGATCGCCTATCATTACATCTAATAATAAGGTTTCATAAGCTTCCGGAGCTTGTGCTGAGTACGTTCCTTTATAATCAAAAACCATGTCAACAGGATTTAAAACCATATCTAATCCTGGTCTTTTTGCCTGTACCTGCAAACGGATACTCATTTCTGGCTGGATACTAATGATCAGCCTGTTTTGCTGCCAGTGTTCAGTAACACCTGCAGGGAAAATTTGGTGAGGAACGTCTTTAAACTGTATAGTGATCAGTGATGATGTCTGGAATAAACGCTTTCCTGTACGTACATAGAAAGGAATTCCCTGCCAGCGCCAGTTATCAACAAAGAACTTTGCTGCTGCAAAAGTTTCTGTGTTTGACTGAGGGTTAACATCTTTTTCAGTTCTGTATCCCGGTACTTCTTTACCTTCTACCCATCCTTTAGAATACTGTCCGCGAACCGTACTTAAACGAATGTCTTCAGGACTAAACGGACGCATTGCTTTTAATACATCAACTTTTTTATTCCTGATCTCATCGGCATCAAAGTTAATAGGTGTTTCCATACCTATTAAACAAAGCAATTGAAGGATGTGATTCTGGATCATATCTCTCAATGCACCTGATCCGTCATAATAACCGCCACGGTCACCTACACCCAATTGTTCTGTTACAGAGATCTGAACATGTTCAATATGGTCACGGTTCCAAAGCGGCTCTAAGAAAGAGTTGGCAAAACGGAAAGCCATAATATTCTGAACGGTTTCTTTGCCCAGGTAATGGTCAATTCTATAGATTTGTTTCTCACTAAAAATACCAGCTAACAGCTTGTTGAGTTCTTTTGCAGAATCAAGGTCATGTCCGAAAGGTTTTTCTATCACCACGCGGCAACTTTCCTCCGTTCCAACCAGGTCATACTGCTGCAAACACTGAGCAATCAGCGGGAACAGGTTTGGCGCTACGGCCAGGTAATAAATTACCTGAGTTTTAGGACCAAATTCTTTTTTAAGTTTTTCAATACTTGTTTTTAATACGGCAAATGTTTCCGGAGCAGCTACATCTACAGGATTATAATATACATTTTTAGAAAACTGATCCCACTCTTCTTTTTTTACTTTACCGGCACGGGAAAATGAATTGATACCACCCATCAGGGTAGTGCGGAATTCATCATCATTTAGTTTCTTTCTCGCTGTTCCGATAATGGCATATTCTTTAGACATAAAACCGTCAGAATGAAGGTTATATATCGCTGGCGCAAGCTTGCGCAAATTTAAATCGCCAGTTCCACCAAATATGACAAATATGGTTGGGTTAAGACATCTACTTGTTTTCATGTTACTAATTTTTTATAGGATTCCAGATCGCATGGAAGGTTCCTTCGGCATCCGTACGTTCAAATGTATGTGCACCAAAGAAATCTCTTTGTGCCTGTATTAAGTTAGAGGGCATTCTTTCTGTTCTCAATGAATCAAAATAACTCAGGGCAGAAGCAAAAGCTGGTATAGCCAGTCCGCTTTGAGCAGCATGGGTAACTACAGATCTCATTCCCGGAAGAATCTCTTTCAATTTAGCCTGAACACCTGCATCAGCAAATAAATGCTCCAGATCAGGTTGTTTTTTATAGGCCTGGTAAATATCTTCTAAGAACTCAGCTCTGATGATACATCCGCCACGCCATATCTGTGCAATCTCACTCAATTTTAAATCATATTTGTAAGATATAGATGCCTGCCATAATAAATGAAGTCCCTGTGCATAAGAAGTAATTACAGAAAAATATAAAGCTTGTTCTAATTCAATAATAAAAGCTTCTTTGTTTTCTGCTGTAGGTTTAGCTTCAGGAAAGTCTTTTGATAAAGCTACACGCAGGGATTTAAATTTAGAAAGGTCTCTGGTGCTTACTGCTTCATTGATCGTAGGAATTGGCAATTGCAGGTCCATAGAAACCTGTGATGTCCATTTCCCTGTACCTTTAGACTTGGCTTCATCTTTAATCATATCTAAAAGGAAGTTACCAGTTTTTTCATCTTTAAAAATGAAAATGTCTGTAGTTACTTCCATTAAGAAAGACTGCAGACGGCCATTGTTCCATTTTTTAAAAACTTCATAGATCTCTTCATTTGAATAATCCAATGCATTTTTAAGGATATCATAGGTTTCCGCTAAAAGCTGCATCATTCCATATTCAATACCATTGTGAACCATTTTCACAAAGTGACCTGAAGCTCCCGGACCGATATAGGTAACACAAGGGTCACCGTTTACTTTTGCAGAAACGGCTTCAAGAATAGCTTTCATAGATCCGTAAGCTTCTTTATCTCCACCTGGCATGATACTAGGACCAAAACGAGCTCCTTCTTCACCACCAGAAATTCCCATTCCGAAGAAATGGATTCCAGCATCAGAAAGGTCTGCTATTCTTCGTTCTGTATCGGTGAAATGAGAGTTTCCGCTATCAATGATAATATCACCTTTATCCAGTAAAGGCTGAAGTTCTTTAATTACACTGTCAACGATTGGACCTGCAGGCACAAGAAGCATAATTCTGCGGGGCAATTCCAAACTTTGTACAAAATCTTCTAAAGAAGAATAAGCAGTAAGGTTGTGTTTTGCACCATCTTCTTTAAGTTTAGCGATCATTTTAGGATCCTTGTCGTAACCTGTAACTGCAAAGCCATTGTCGGCCATATTTAGCAGTAAATTGCGGCCCATTGTTCCGAGGCCTATCATTCCTAATGTGTACTTACTTTCCATTTGATGTATTTGATTTTGGATGCGTGGTAAAAACGTGATATTTTTCTTTGGCTGCCCATAGCTTGGCTCCGCCTTTTATTCCATCCCTGTTTGAAACAACATGAATGTTATGTTCTAACTCGAAAGAGATATGTTTTGCATTTCCTCCCCCAAGGTAAAGTTCGTCATAGTTGAAAACTGTCTTATAGATCTCGATGATACGCTGTAATCTTTCGTTCCAATCTTTTTTGCCTTCTTTTACAAAAGCTTTATCTCCAATATAAGCGTCGTAATCTTTGTTTTTGGTTACCGGCAGATGCGCCAGTTCAAGATGCGGAAGTAATTCTCCGTCGAAAGTTAGTGAAGTACCGAAGCCAGTGCCTAAAGTGAGTACAATCTCAAAACCTTTACCGCTGATGATACCTAAAGCCTGCTGATCCGCGTCGTTAATTAACCTTACCGGTTTTTTAAGCAGGTCACTAATGTGCTGTGCCAAAGGATATCCTGCCCATTTATTCTTCGCCAGATTGGGAGCAGTTTCCACTACGCCACACTTTACATATCCGGGAAAGCCGATAGCTATTTTTCCGTAATTGCTTAATGGGGTAACTAATTGTTGAATTACCTCAATAACTGCTTCTGGTGTAGAATCTGCAGGGGTAGGAAGCTTAGTATAATCAGAGAACAGTTCTCCATCTTTGGTTAAGATGCATGCTTTGATACCTGTTCCACCGATATCAATTGATAAGATATGAGTACTTTCTTCTTTTTTTTCTGTGTTAGACATGTTCCTTATTTATGGGCGTTGCTTCAAATATAATAACGGTTCAAATTAACAAATTTTCAGCCATATAAATCCTGAATCGCGCTTGAATTATCCAAATATAGGGTTGAACAGAGAAAAAATTCAATATACGCCTCATAAGGGCGAATAAGCTGTTTAATTTGATATCTATATGACTTTAGACAGGATTTAAATGGGTTATTTACCCTATTCTGAAAAAATAAGCTGCCCTAAAATGATAAAGTTTATGTCCTGATTGGCGGAAATTGCAGGGTTCAAAAAAAAACCTGCCGGATATTTAATTCCGGCAGGTTCTTTTTGACGTCAAATTAGCTTACCTACTGCTTTTGGCATTCTGCATTGGATTGCCACCGGTTGATTGTCCGCGTGCTGCACCAGATTTTTGTTTAAATAGCTCAAATTTAGAGGTCTGAGCCTTGCCTCCCCATGTATTGTTACTTTCATCAATGTCTGCAGTTTCGCGCATTGGATCTAGTTTGATGGAAGCTACTTCTTTATCCTGAACATAGAATTTAGTTGCATTCTGCTCATTATGTCTCCATATTTGTGCAGGTATCCTGTCAATCTTCTTTGTTCCGTCTGTATAGGTGAACTCAACAATGATTGGCATCACTAATCCGCCTTTGTTGCTGAATGATAATTCATAAAAGAATTTACCAGCATATTTTGACTGGTCTTCTGAAGATAACGTTTCAAAGGGGGCAGCAACATCCTGTTTATGTTCTGTACCATCATATTTCTCTAATCCACGATCGTATCTCCAATAAAAATCTTGTGTGGCTTTATCTTTATCTGTGTAAAACTGGATGTTTTTATCCTCTCTGTTTCTTACTTTGGAAATATCTTCAAAAGCATTTACCATCGGTGGATCTAACTTAACCATTTTCACTTTTGAAGCAGGTATTTTAGAATCTACATCCGCCTTTGCAAATTTCACGGTATCTAAAGAGATATCGCAAGGGTCAGTACTGTAGAACCAGCCTCTCCAAAACCAATCCAGATCTTCACCGCTTGCATCTTCCATTGTTCTAAACAGGTCTGCAGGAGTAGGATGTTTAAAAGCCCATCTTCTCGCATATTCTTTAAAAGCATAATCAAACAGATCCCTGCCCATAATAGTCTCTCTTAAGATATTAAGCGCAGTGGCAGGTTTAGTATAGGCATTAGGACCAAAACGTGTAATGTTTTCAGAATTGGTCATGATAGGCTCCAGCTCATCTTTAGGAAGCTTCATATAGTCAACAATAGTATATGCTGCGCCTTTTTTAACAGGGAATTTATTGTCCCAAAGTTCTTCTGTCAGATATTCTACAAAGGAGTTTAATCCTTCATCCATCCAGGTCCACTGACGTTCATCACTGTTAACGATCATTGGGAAGAAGTTATGTCCTACCTCGTGGATAATTACACCCAGCATTCCATTTTTAGAGCTTTCACTATAAGTACCATCTTTCTCTGTACGTCCGTAATTGAAACAGATCATCGGGTACTCCATACCATTTGCAGCTTCAACACTTTGGGCAACAGGATAAGGATAAGGGATAGTGAAATGTGAATATGTTTTGATCGTATGTGCTACAGCTTTGGTAGAATAATTTCTATAAAGATTGTAAGCTTCTTTACCATAGTAACTCATACACATCACCGTTTTACCATCAATTTTCTGACCCATAGCATCCCAGATGAATTTTCTGGAAGACCCCCATGCAAAATCACGTACATTATTTGCCTGGAATACCCAGGTTTTTGTCGCTTTACTTTTTGCAATCTCAGCTTTCTTTGCCTGATCAAGCGTTACAATCTCCACAGGTTCTGCAGAAGTTTTTGCCTGGTTATATTTTGCCAGTTCGGCTGGACTAAGTACTGCACTATAATTGATACATTCTCCGGTTCCGCCAATGATATGGTCAGCTGGAACAGTCATCTGTACCTTGAAATTTCCGAAGGTCAATGCAAATTCACCTCTACCGGTAAACTGATGATTTTGCCATCCCTGGAAATCACTGTATACGCATAATCTTGGGTACCACTGCGTCATTGTGAACAGATAATTGCCATCTTCAGGAAAATACTCGTAACCACCGCGGCCGCCTGAAGCTATTCTGTCTGTGATTTTATATTTCCAGTTTACATTGAAGATAAATTGCTGACCAGATTTTAAAGGTACAGGCATCTCTACACGCATCATGGTTTTATTGATGGTATACTTTAAATTTTTTCCCAATGCATCTGTAATCTTCAAAACATTTACACCATATCCATTATCTGTATCACCAGGAGTATTGCTGTCTATAGCTTTCGAGGTAGTGATAGCCGGCATTTTAGTGCTGCTCTGGTAATTTGCATTATTGAAGTTGTTATGCTCATTCTCATCCAGCTGCAGCCAGATATAAGTCAATACATCAGGTGAGTTATTGAAATAAGTAACCTTTTCCGAGCCGGTAAGCTGAAGATTTTGTTCGTCGAGGTTACATTTAATATCATAATCTGCACGTTGCTGCCAGTATTTAACACCTGGTGCACCACTTGCAGTTCTCTGTTCATTTGGAGTAGAGAGAATGGTGCCCAATTGTTCAAACTTATTCCCATGGTTACTTCCGGGATTGTTTTGAGTATTTTGAGCAAAAGAAACCTGCAAAGAAGAACCGAGCAGGAGCGTTGCGAGTAGAGTTTTATTCATTTGAAGTTTTTTGTTGTAAGTCTAAATTTAAAACGTTTTTTTGTATTGAAAAAATTAAATCGATACTATGTTGCCTTTAGTCCGCCAATCTCTACTAATTTGTTACGTAATCCTCAATTTTTCTCTTCCATCTGCTACTTTTGCAAATGGAGGTATGAAAAAGCACCCTTTACATTTGAGTTCAACAGAGCTGAATTATAATGCTAAAACAAATACGCTGGAAGTGAGCTGCCGGGTTTTTACAGATGACTTTGAAGATCTCCTGGGTAAGAAGTACAAAATTAAGCCAGATCTTTCTTCTGCTGCCCGGCATAAAGAGATGGATGCACTGGTCAATAAATATATCACCACTCATCTGCAGCTGGCAGCCAATGGAAAAATACTGCGCCTTAATTACCTGGGCTATGAGAACGATAGCGAAGCAATTGTGATCTATCTGGAATCTGAAAAGGTAAAAGACATAAAGAAATTGGAAACGACCAGTACTGTTCTTTATGACTATTTTGACGACCAGAGCAATATCTTTCATGTAACTTTTAATGGTAATAGAAAAAGCTCTAAATTAACCTACCCAGATAAAAGTCTGATCTCTGTTTTTTAATCAAATAATACTATTTAATAATAAATGCTAATCCTTAGCTATGTATAAATTGATCCAGACAATGCGTTGGTACGGGCCAAATGATCCGGTTAGTTTGTCAGATATCTTACAGGCAGGCTGCAGTGGTGTAGTTTCTGCACTGCACCATATTCCAAATGGCGGCGTTTGGACAATAGCTGCTATCAAGACTCATCAGCAATTGATCAGTGATGCCGGTCTGATTTGGTCTGTAGTAGAAAGCTTACCTGTACATGAAGATATCAAGCTGAGAAAAGGTAATTATCTGCAGTACATAGAGAATTATAAGTTATCTCTTAATAACCTTGCCAGTTGCGGAATTACTGTAGTTACTTATAATTTTATGCCTGTGCTGGACTGGACCAGAACACACCTTGACTATAAATTACCAAATGGTGCAGAGGCACTATTGTTTAATAAAGCTGCCTTAGTTGCTTTTGACGTTTTTATCCTTAAGAGAACAAATGCGTCAAATGATTATACGAAGGCAGAGCTTGAACGCGGAGTATTATATTTTAACACACTTTCAGCTGAGGAGAAAATAAAAATTGAGCGTAATATCATAGCCGGACTACCGGGAAGTGAAGAAAGTTTTGGATTGTCTGATTTTCTAAAAGCACTGGATAACTATGCAGGAATTGATGAGGAGCAATTGTTTAATAATTTAATTTCTTTTCTAAAGGATATTATTCCTGCAGCAGAAGAGAACGGGATTAAAATGGTGATCCATCCGGATGATCCGCCTTACGCGATATTTGGACTGCCAAGGATCATCAGTACGGCAACGCAGTTGGAAAAATTGTTTACTGCGGTACCATCTTTATGTAATGGTTTGTGTTTTTGTACAGGTTCATTAGGGGTAAGGGAAGATAATAACCTGGTGCAAATCCTGGAGCAGTTTAAAGAAAGAGTGAACTTTGTTCATTTAAGAAGTACTAAAAGAAATGAGTTCGGTGATTTTTTTGAAGATAACCATTTGGAAGGTGATGCAGACATGTTTTCGGTGATCAAAAAGCTGATAGAAATACAACAGGAAAGAAAATTAAATATACCTATGCGCCCTGATCATGGGCATAGAATGCTGGATGACCTGAAGAAAAAAGTTAATCCCGGATATTCAGGAATAGGACGGTTAAAAGGGCTGGCCGAGCTGCGAGGAATGGAACATGCTTTGTTAAAAATGATTTAAAAATACTTAGCCGAATCAGTGCGAGACGTGATCTGAAACGCGATCATTTTATCGGTTGAATCACCGATATCCAAACCTGGAAAATTCACTATTTCGGCGTTCAGGTCGATCATTTGCATATCGTATACCAGATTCAGCAGCGCTAGCCCAAAACCCTCAGACTATCTATTAATATCTTGGTAAAGTACCTTATTGGAACAGGCAATTACGGTAATCCGCCAGCTTATCCTGGCGATCACATCTTCAACAAGTTTAGCTTCGGCGATAATCACAATCTTCGTTTTTTTTTAGTGTTTTTTCTTTTATTGGATGCTGCAAAAATAACTTATTAAAAACTCAGCCTTACTTCCGCCGCAGGTTTTGCCGCCCTAATCTTTAAACGGCGTATTGCATTTGGATCGCGCTTCATCCTGCTGTAATAATTAATCGCAACACCAAATAGGTCAGTACATTTTTGCAAAGTTCGGATCAGCACTTTCCTTCGCACAAACCTTTCATACAACTCATTCATAATATGGTAGAAAGACGACCAGAACAGCACAGACTTATCAAAATATAGATCGATAGGACTACCGATTAGAGATATATTGAGATGAGTATTTGATAAAGCATATAATAGATTACTATACAAATCAAACAACTATACAAAACAGTTTAAGCAGACCTCAATTTGTCATTAAACTGGCTTTCTGTAAAAAGTATACTTTTTTACGATAATTGCCATATGACAAGTCTTCTGGATTTTAACAAGCTTTACTTTGCTTAAATAAATTAAAAAGCAAAATGAGTCAAACAATCTTTATTACTGGCGCTTCCTCAGGTTTGGGCGAGGCCACTGTCAAAATTTTTGCAAAAAATGGATGGACCGTATTTGCAACTATGAGAAACCCCGAAGAGAATAAGCTATTTACCGGAATGGATAATGTCCATTTACTAAAACTTGATGTCAACAATGCATATCAAATTCTGAAGGTAGTGGCAGAAGCTGAACGGATAAGTCCCATAGATGTGCTTTTTAACAATGCCGGATATGCACTGGCAGGTCCGTTGGAAGGAATGACTGACGAGCAATTGCAACAGCAGATAAGCACCAATTTTTTAGGGAGTCTCCGCTTAACAAGAGCTTGCTTGCCCTGGTTTAGGAGCAGAGGCCGCGGGGTCATCATAAACACGAGTTCGTTGGGCGCCTATATTCCCAACCCATTACTGGCCGTTTACGGTTCAACTAAGGCAGCGCTGGAATCCTGGACGGAGGGAATGAATTTTGAACTCGCTGCCTTTGGCATTGTCATGAAAACAATCATTCCCGGTTTGATGAATACCAATTTTTCGGTGAGTGCCCAGGTTGCAGGGCATCCGGCATACCAGGATCAGATTGAGAAAGTTTTAGCGGTGTTTTCCAGTGCTGAACTGATCGAGACTGCTGATAACCCCATGGATGTTGCATCTGTTGTTTTCGAGGCGGCTACAGACAATAAAAAACAAATGCATTACTTTGCAGGTGCAGACGCCACAACAAAATCCGCTTGGCTTGCTAAAGAAGGAAAAGAAGCTGTAATGCTCGCTATGGAAAAATACTTTTTAGGATAACATAAGATTATGGAAGAATTGTTGAAATATATGTTACAGTTTGGGCACCTTAACGAACAGCAAATCGATCTAATCAAAGCAAACATAGAGGTTGTTGTTATACCTAAAGACGAATACTTTTCAGAAGCAGGGAAGATCTCTAAAAGAGTGGGCTTTTTGCAGGAAGGTGTAATGATCTATTGCTTTTACAATAACAAAGGCGAGGAAGTGGTACACCACTTTATCGACGAAAAGCATTTTGTGGTTGAACTGGAAAGTTTTAATTACCAAACAGCTTCTATGATCTATATTAAGGCCGTTACCAATTGCACACTGGTCACATTTACTCATAAACGATGGAATGAATTGCTCTCTACGATTATAGGATTTGATGACATGGTGAGCAAAATCACGGTGAAAACCTTATTAGATAAAGTGAATATTATAAAGCCCATGCTTGCTCTTGAAGCTAAAGATCGTTACAACAATTTCTTGAAAGATTACCCCAACCTTGCTAATCGGGTCCCACTTGTCTATGTTGCTTCTTTTTTGGGAATTACTCCTTCTTCGTTAAGTCGGATAAGAAATGGCATTTTAAAAAAATAAATAATTGATCTTTCAAATCGTTGATTTTAATGCTTTATCATTTAGCTTGGGTATTTCGTGTTGAAACACAAGAACTTGATTTAGTGGGCAAGTAAACGACTGAAACGCCCTGCTCATTTATAGTGGATAGGGCGTTTTGGTGGTGTGCCCGTCATGGGTGATTATAACTTTTCTAACTAATTAAAAGGGAATAAAAAAAAAGATAATTTTCGATTTGAAAATTGTCGTTTTTTAAAGGCAGCATTACCATTGCTGGACTTTACCTATCTTCCCGAGTAAGAGTCAGTAATCCTTTTATAAAATAAATTGCTCGAATAGCATCATAAAACCATTTTCTGTAAATATCCTTTAACGGATGGAGTGATAATCAATGTGACATAGAAAATGTATTTACCAAGGATGAGCCGCAACCGGCAGTGCAGCGTGGGCTTTGCGGATAGATTGTACAATCGCTTAACCCTCCATCAAATTATAAAAAAGCCTTAGTTGACTAGCACCTCTGCTTTAATAAAATATTAACATGTCTTTGACCTGACTTTCGCCAAGGTTTAGCCTGAGTATAGAACGACATCATCCAAACCCGTTGAAAAGTCGTTTAAGACTCAGGCTAAACCTTGGTTAAACTTTAGTATGTTACATACTGATATCACTATACAGTTGAGCAAAGGTGATAGCCGGTATGGTGTTGAGGCATTTCAATTTTATCAGCACGAAACTCAGGATGCTTGGTGAAGTTCCTGAAACGTATTAAATACTGGAATCTTGTCCGCTTCTCTCGTTCTATAAAAGTCATGTATAACTATATTCTTTTTATAAAGTTAAAAACAGGTATGGTATTTACCAGTTATTACTAAATCAGCTTTAATTGAGTAAATCAATACTGGCGGGCACATTTATTGTTATCGTTATGTATGTTTAATCAACAGCTGTGATTAAACCTTATGCAATTGATCGCCTTTTACTGTAAGTAATAAAGCGTTGATGCATTCTTTAACACCCACTAATATGTAGATACTGATGAAAACAAATAAAAGAGGTGCAACTTTAAAAATCAGTAGCTTAATTGTATTGATTACTTTATCAATAATGACCCTGGGTTGTAAAAGCAATAAAAAAGCTAAACCGCCAACATCTGTGCTGTCCTTTTTTTCAGAGAAGGACTTCAATACCTTGTTTCCTCAGCATAGTAAGTTCTTTACTTACCATGCTTTTAAAAAGGCAATAGATGAAATGTCATCTATTGAAGTGAAAATTGAAAAAAGAGGGAACTGGATCTATAAGATCACCAGAACAGATATTGTTACAGGGAAGTCGGCTGTAGTGCGGCAAGATGATGATTGGGATCAGGACTGGGCTAAAAAGCAGGAGTATACCAGCATAGATATAGATTACGATAATTTTTGCGCAGGTCCGGATAAGGCCATCAATAAAAAAGAAGCAGCAGCTTTTTTTGCCCAAATCGCACATGAAACCCGGAATGGTGCTGATCAGCAATTTAATGATGGTTTAATGCTAAAACAAGAAGTGGATAGCAGTTCATCTTACGTTATTCCGAACAAAATTTATCCGGAAGTGAAAGGAGCAAAATATTATGGCCGCGGTCCTTTGCAGCTCAGTTATAATGGTAATTATGGATTTGCCTCCACCTGCATCTTTGGCAGCAAAGATATTTTATTAAATAATCCTGAGCTCGTTAGTATCGATTCTGTCCTGTCTTTTAAAACAGCTTTATATTTCTGGATGACACCACAGGGGCAAAAACCATCTGCACATGATGTAATGACAGGAAACTGGAAACCTTCGGCTTCAGATTTAAAATCAGGCTATCAGCCGGGATTTGGAATGACCACAAATATTATCAATGGCGGGATAGAATGTAATAAAGGAGATGGGCAGACCGCCATGAAAGATAGAATAGGGTTTTATAACCACTTCCTTAAATTATTTGGTGCAGAAGATAAGAACGGTGTCTGTTCATGTGGTAAAATGGTTCCATATGCTGGGTAGTAAGAAAAATACAATGATGATCATCGATATGTTTTTGACAATCGGCTGATAGAGATATAAAAAAGTAGTTATACATTTGTCTAACGCTGTTAGATTATTTACACAGTAGTATTTTACCATGGGTAGCAAAGAGAGAATTCTTAGATTAAAAGAAGAAACAAGGGCCAATATCATAGAGGCCGCCTTACAGATAGTTAAAGAAGACGGTTGGCAGGCATTAAGCATGCGTAAGATTGCTGATAAAATTGAATATACTGCACCGATCATTTATGAGTATTTTGCCAATAAAGAAGGCATTTTATTAGAGTTAACGAGTAGAGGACATGGGTTGCTGCTTAAAGATTTCAGACAAGTACAAGCTACTCATGATACGCCAGAAAAACAGCTTGGAGCAATGTGGATGGCTTACTGGGATTTTGCATTTACGCATAAAGAACTTTATCAGCTCATGTTTGGGGTAGATATGATCTGTTGTGAAATGTCTAAAAGTTTGCCGGAAGCAGAAGCAGGCAGAAGACTGATCTGGGAAACGATCGCTAATATTATGGTAGATCCAAATCCAAGTGATGAGATTGTTTGTCGTAAATACTATACTTTCTGGTCTGTCATTCATGGATTAATCTCAATTAACCTGGTGAGAAAAGGTACCAACGACGAAATGAATCAGCACATCTTAAAAGATGCTATTCATGGGATTATTAAAACAATAAACGATTAAAATATTTTTTTTATGGAATACTTAACACTGTTAAATTATCTATACGTTATAACTTACAATTCAAGGAAAAGAGTTGCTAAAAAAGCTGCATTTTTTTTGTCCCGTAATCTAACGCCGTTAAATAACTTATACCACATAAAACACCAATCGCCTTCACTTTAAACAATTATATTTTTTATTCCAATGATTAACACTGTTAAAAAATTAACGAACGTTATGAAAACTTCAATTTTACTTCTAACTATATTACTTGCCGCCTGTTCCAGCAGTCAGGTGCCGCCTCCAGCTCCTGAACCACCGGCCCTTCAGGTAATTTCTTTGCATAGCGGTGCAGAGACTACTTTTACAGATTATCCAGCTTCCATACAGGGAACTGTTGATTTGGAGATACGTCCACAGATTACAGGGATCTTAAGTGAAATCTTAGTTAATGAAGGTGCCATCGTACAAAAAGGGCAGCCTTTATTTAAGATCGACGAACGTCCCTTTAGAGAGGCATTAAATAATGCTAAAGCCATGCTGCATGTTGCACAGGCCAGCCAGGTTAATGCACAGATTGAGGTTGACAAATTAACTCCTCTGGTTAAAAATAAAGTGGTTTCCGAATTCCAGTTAAAAACTGCTACAGCAACCTATCAGTCTACACAGGCTGGTGTTGATCAGGCAAAAGCTGCAGTAGCAGCGGCAAACATCAACCTCGGTTACACCCTGATCAGGGCAACAGTTGCTGGTAACGTAGGCAGAATACCTAAAAAACAAGGGAGTATTGTTTCTCCAACTGATGCTGTTCCGCTTACGCAGCTTTCCGACGCACATGATGTTCACGTTTACTTTTCTCTTGGAGAGGATGATTTCGTGGCCTTTAATACCAAATATCCGGGCAGTACCACAGCAGATAAATTAAAAAAGCTTCCTGGTGTTTCCCTGGTTTTAGCAGACAATAGCATTTATGGTGTGCAGGGTAAAATAGACATGGTTGACGGGCAGTTTGACAAACAAACAGGATCTATCACTTTAAGGGCTACGTTCCCTAATCAACAAGGACTTTTACGTTCCGGAAATACCGGTAAGGTGAGGTTAAGTCTGCAACACGAAAATACTATTCTTATACCGCAATCTTCAACGATAGAAGTTCAGGATAAGATGTTCGTTTTCCTGGTTGGCGATTCCAATAAAGTAAGCAGACAACCAATTGCCGTTCAAGGTACTAGCGGGGTCAACTATTTGGTTAAAGACGGATTAAAATCAGGAGACAGAATAGTTTTTGAAGGTATCGACAAGCTGAAAGACGGCGATGTCATTAAACCTGAAAAATTAAAAGAAGAACCAGTTAAAACTGCATCAAGATAATTTATAACAATCATGTTTAAGAAATTTATAGAAAGACCAGTATTAGCCACAGTAATTTCCATACTGCTGGTGATACTTGGTATCCTGGGAATGACCAGGCTACCCTTACAGCAATTTCCTGATATTGCGCCCCCGGCCGTTCAGGTTACTGCCCTTTATCCCGGTGCGAATGCCGAAACTGTTCTTCGTTCTGTAGCGCCTTCTTTAGAGGAATCTATTAACGGGGTAGAGAATATGACCTACATGAGCTCTACTGCGAGTAATGATGGATCCCTTACCATTACGGTATATTTTAAACTCGGAACAAACCCGGATCTGGCAGCGGTGAATGTACAGAATCGTGTTTCTCAGGCTACCAGTCAGCTGCCTACGGAAGTAGTACAGGCAGGTGTAACCACTGCTAAACAGCAGAACAGTTTGATCGTGATACTCAGTATGTTTACTGACGATGAGAAAAAGTATGATCAGACATTTATGGACAACTATGCCCAGATCAATTTAATCCCTGAGATTAAAAGGATACAAGGGGTAGGTGCAGCCGTAATTTTTGGTGGAAGTAAAGATTATTCCATGCGTGTATGGCTTAAGCCTTCACAAATGGCAACCTATAATTTAACGCCTGCTGATGTAACAGCAGCCATTAAAGATAAAAATCTGGAAGCTGCACCGGGTATGTTTGGAGAAAGCAGTAAAACAGCTTTTCAGTATGTATTAAAATATAAAGGCAAGCTGACCAAACCGGAGCAATATGAGAATATTATCATCCGTTCCAATCCTGATGGCTCATTTCTGCGATTGAAGGATGTAGCAAGAGTTGAATTTGGTGCCTATACGTATTCCAGTCTTACCCGTATTGATGGTAAAGCAGGATTAAATATTGGTATCCAGCAATTGAGTGGGTCCAATTCGAATGATATCCAGATTGCGATTGAAAAATTCGTTACTAAAGCCAAAAAAGACTTTCCAAAAGGTATACATATAGAGAATTTATACAATACCAAGGTTTCTCTGGACCAGTCTATTGATCAGGTTATACATACCCTGATTGAAGCCTTTATTCTGGTATTTATCGTTGTATTTATATTTTTACAGGATTTCCGCTCCACGCTTATCCCTGCTATTGCAGTTCCGGTAGCGATCTTAGGAACATTCTTTTTCATGTCGGTCTTTGGTTTCTCTATTAACCTTTTAACCCTGTTCGCGCTGGTACTGGCTATCGGTATTGTGGTGGATGATGCGATTGTAGTAGTGGAGGCTGTGCATGCCAAGATGGAGCATGAACATCTTCCTCCAAAACTGGCTACAGCATCGGCCATGCACGAGATTACAGGTGCTATTATTTCTATCACCCTGGTGATGAGCGCTGTGTTCCTTCCTGTTGGTTTTATGGAAGGCTCTACAGGGATGTTCTACAGACAGTTTGCCTTTACGCTGGCTATTGCAATTGTAATTTCGGCAGTAAACGCACTAACACTGAGCCCTGCTTTGTGTGCCCTATTCCTTAAAAATGTACACATGGCACAAGGTCATCATGGGGAAGTGGTTAAAGCAGGCTTTAAAGAGCGTTTCTTTATGGCTTTTAATAGTGGCTTTAATTCGTTAACCGACAGATATGTAAACAGTGTAAGATTCCTGATCAAAACCAAATGGATTGGCCTTGCAGGTCTGGGTATTGTGATCCTGGCAACGGTATGGATGGTAAAAAGAACCCCTACAGGATTTATCCCCTCAGAAGATCAGGGCTTTGTAGCTATTGCCATGTCTATGCCTGCCGGTGCTTCACTGGACAGAAGTACAGCAGTAGCAAAACAGGCCGAAGAACTGCTTATGCCTTTACCTTTTACCAAAATATTTAACGGATTATCTGGTTTTAATGTGCTTACACAATCCAGTGGTCCTTCTTCAGGTGCGTTGTTCATTTTGTTAAAACCTACCAAAGAAAGAGGAGATGTAAAGGATATCAATGCGATTATGAATATTGTAAGGGGAAAACTGGCCCTGATTAAAGGCGCCAATTTCTTCGTCTTTACTTTCCCTACCGTTCCTGGTTTTAGTAACGTGGACGGACTTGACTTTGTGTTGCAGGATAGAAACAGTGGTGACCTGGGCAAGTTTAGTGGTATTTCCAATAATTTTATCGCTGAGCTGATGAAACGTCCTGAAATTGCCGTAGCCTTTACTACGTTTAAAGCAGATTATCCACAGCTGGAAATGGAAGTAGATGAAGCTAAAGTGGAGCAGCTGGGTGTTTCAACTAAAGATTTATTATCTACTATGCAGGCCTATTTTGGTAGCGCACAGGCATCAGATTTTAACAGATTTGGTAAGTATTACAGGGTGATGATCCAGGCTGATGTGCCAGACCGTGCAGATCCTTCTGCAATGGACGGTGTTTTTGTTAAAAATAGAAATGGTGAAAATGTACCGATCAATACACTGATCAAATTGAAACGTGTGTATGGTACAGAAACGGTGTCACGTTATAACCTGTTTAATTCTATTGAGATCAATGCGATTCCTAAACCTGGGTTTAGCTCTGGAGATGCAATCAGGGCAGTAGATGAAGTTGCTGCCAAACAATTACCATCAGGATATTCTTACGAATATTCAGGTTTGACCAGGGAGGAAATTACTTCCGGCGGACAGTCTGTTGTTATTTTTGCACTCTGTCTGGTATTTGTTTACTTCCTGCTTTCTGCACAATATGAAAGTTATATCCTGCCATTTGCTGTTATTTTATCTATTCCTACTGGTGTTTTTGGTGTATTTGCTGCCATCGGCTTAACCGGAATTGAAAATAACATCTATGTACAGGTAGCACTGGTCATGCTGATTGGTTTGCTGGCGAAGAATGCAATTCTGATCGTGGAATTTGCCGTTCAGCATAGAAAGGCTGGCAGGACGCTGGTTGAAGCTGCACTGGAAGCTGCACAATTAAGGCTGCGCCCGATTATCATGACATCGCTGGCTTTCGTGGCAGGTCTTACCCCTATGATGAGGGCTGCTGGTCCTTCTGCTTTAGGTAACCACTCCATTAGTATTGGTGCTGCCGGCGGAATGATCACCGGAGTTATTCTGGGTCTGTTTATCATTCCTGTATTATTTGTAATCTTCCAGTTCTTACAGGAAAAAGTTACAGGTGCGCCAGAAAAAATAATTAAAAATAAAACTATCCCTCAAGAATATGAAATCGTTTAAAAATATATACATCGCCCTATTATTATTACTTGCTGCGGGTGCATGTAAAGTTTCGAAGGATATTCCAAAGCCTACCAATGCTGCTCCTGAACAATTCAGGAACAGCACGGCTGCGGATAGCCTGAGTATTGGCAGTCTTCCTTATGCATCATTCTTTAAGGAAAAAGCAATCAGGGATCTGATTGATACTGCTGTGAAAAACAATTATGATATCCAGCTTGCACTTAAAAATATAGAGTCGGCTTCTTTACTATTCAGACAGTCTAAATTAGGTAATGTACCTGAATTAAATTTACAGGTTACTGCAAATTCGAGCCGTCCTTCTGATAACAGTTTAAACGGACTAACACTTGCCCAATATGCAACGGCTAAACATATCGAAGACTATAGCGTAGCAGGAGGATTAAGCTGGGAAGCCGATATCTGGAGTAAAATTGCCAATAGAAGAAGAGAAGCCAGTGCGGCATGGCTGCAATCAGCGGAAGTAAAAAAAGCTGTTCAGACACGTCTGGTATCAAATGTTGCTCAGGGATTTTACAACCTGATCATGCTGGATACACAGCTGGATATTGCCAAAAGAAATCTTTCTCTCAATGATAGCACGCTAACCATTATCAAGCTTCAGTTCGATGCAGGACAGGTAACTTCACTGGCTATCCAGCAAGCTGAGGCCCAGGAGCTGGTAGCAGCAAAACTGGTTCCGCAGTTGGAGCAAATGATCGGACTGCAGGAAAATGCATTGAGTATTCTTACCGGTGCTTTTCCTAAAGCTATAGCCAGAGCAGGCTTGCTTGGTGCAATGCAGGATCAGGATAACCTGGCAACAGGTTTTCCATCGGCAATGGTGAGTTTAAGACCTGACGTGAAAGGCGCAGAGCTGGAACTCGTTAAAGCAAATGCCAAAGTAGGTATCGCTAAGGCAGGTTTATATCCTTCATTTGTGATTACAGCCCAAGGCGGACTTGATGCTTTTAAGGCTAGTAACTGGTTTAATATTCCCGGCTCTTTATTCGGCCTGGTTGCAGGAGGGATCACACAACCGATATTTCAGCACAAAGAAATGAGAACACAGTATGAACTGGCTTTAGTAGATCGTGAAAAAGCAGTGATACAGTTTAGACAATCGGTATTAAATGCTGTTGGTGAAGTATCTGATCAGCTGGTTAAAATTGAAAAATTGAAACAGCAGAATATTATTTCCGAAAGAAGAGTTGAAGTAGTAAAAACAGGACTTCTAAATGCAAACATGCTTTTTAAAAGCGGAATGGCGAACTATTTGGAAGTAATTACTGCGCAAAGTAATGCTTTGCAAAGCGAGCTGGATTTAGCAACCGTTAAAACTGATCAGCTGAATGCTGAAGTTGAGTTATACAGATCTTTAGGCGGAGGCTGGAAATGAGAAACAACATGGTTCTTAGCCGCACCTTTTGGTCTGGGGTAATTAATTATGTAAGGGCTTCTGCAAGATCTGCAGAGGCCCTTAAACCATGGGATTTTAGAGAAGAAAAAGAAGTGAAAACTGTACTTGTTTTTAGAACATCCATTGAAGAATATACTGATCAGTCGCCTATCGCTATACAGTTAAATTACCTGGTTGGTAAAAATAACTGGACCATAGATCTGGAAGATATAGATAAAGTATTAAGGGTAGTTTGTGTGAAAGGCAGTCTGGATCAAATCGTTGCTGTAATTAAAAACCATGGTTTTGCCTGTGAGGTACTTCAGTAAAAGCAATTATTTATAAATAATAGGCTTTATGGAATAATTATTGGATATTGAACTGAAACCACTGCGCGCATACTGCTCATAAAAGCAATCGTAGCAGCCTCATCACCAATAAAATCCTTATCAATGGAAAATTATACTTCATCAAAACCTAAGTCAAAAAGTAATTTTGCACTCGTCATTTCATTAATCGTTATTCTGTTACTGGCAGGATTTACCTACTATAGATATTACTTTGTTTTTGGGGAAGGGGTTAAAGCCGGACAGCTAAATTACTTTGTTAAAAAAGGCTATGTGTTTAAAACAAACGAAGGACGCTTAATACAAAGCGGCATCCGTTCTCAAACTGCGGGTAATATTGCTTCAAATGAATTTATGTTTTCTGTACAGGAGGAGAAAGTAGTGGATAAACTGAATAAAAGTGCAGGACTGAGTTTAGAATTGCATTATAAAGAATATTTACATACGCTCCCGTGGAGAGGGGTGAGCAAATTTGTAGTAGACAGCGTAATTACTACTGCTCCGGGACAGCCATAATGTAAGAACGGATTTATCATTTGTGTTTCATTAGCATTGATTTGTTTAGAGGTGATGAAGCTTGCCAGGATTATTTAATTTTTTTTTAAGATATAATCTTGTGCAGGTTCCAATTGCTTAATTTAGCAGATGAAAATGAGAATTCTTCATACCGCCGACTGGCACCTTGGCAAAAGATTAGAACAGAGCGAACGTACCGATGAGCATCAGGCTTTTCTGAACTGGCTGATACAAACCCTGCAAATAGAAAAAATAGATGTTCTAATTGTTGCGGGCGATATTTTTGATACCGGCAGTCCCTCAAATACTGCCTTTGAACAGTATTACGGATTTTTACGGCAAGTGAAAGATACCTGCTGCAGAGAGGTGATCATCATTGGAGGTAACCACGATTCAATCAGTACCCTAAATGCACCTCAATCTCTTCTCAAATACTTTAATGTACATATTATTGGTGGCGTTCCCGAAGCGTTTACCGATCAGATCATAGAAATAAATAATTCCGCTGGTGAACTGGAACTGGTGGTTTGTGCCGTTCCTTTTTTGCGCGACAGGGATATCAGGCTTTCCGTTGCCGGCGAAACGATGGAAGAACGTGAAAGCCGGATCAAGCAGGGGATAACAGCTCATTATCACCAGTTTTTACCCCATATTACTTCTTATAAAACTAATCATATTCCTGTGATTGCTACCGGACACCTTTTTGCCGCAGGCTCCAGTACATCAGACAGTGAAAAAGAAATTCATGTGGGTAATCTTGGCCAGATTGGCGGAGACCAGTTTCCAAAGGAATTCGATTATGTAGCACTGGGACATATTCACCGTCCGCAGATGATCAATAAAATGAGCCATATCCGCTATTCCGGTTCACCTATTCCCTTAAGTTTTTCGGAAACCGATGACCATAAACAAGTCGTTATACTTGAGTTTGTTAAAGGCGAAATGATTAATCTTAAAGAAATCGAAATTCCATGTAACCGCAAACTGATCAGGATCAAAGGTGATTTTGAAAAGGTAAAAACAAAACTGGTTTTACTCGGGGATCCTCAAACTTTGTTTCCGGCATGGGTAGAGATACAAGTAGAAACGGAAGCCTTTATTTTTGATCTGGAAGAACAGCTGAACTCATTGATTGCACATAAACCTTTTATAGAACGCCTGTTTCCAAGGCAATTCAGGATCAGGGCTGCGCAGAATCTAAATGAGCAGACGGAAGAAGCTATGGCATTAATTGATCTTGACCCCAGGACGGTGTTTACAAAAAGATGTGCCTCAGAATATCCGGATCAGGACCATTCAGTCTTGTTGAGTACATTTAATGAGGTACTGGAATACATGACCCAAAAAGAGGAAAGACCATGAAGATCATCAGTATTAAATTCCTGAATCTTAACTCCCTAAAAGGAGAACATGAGATACGTTTCGACAAACCTCCATTTACGAAAAGCGGAATATTTGCAATCACAGGGCCCACAGGAGCAGGAAAAACTACTTTGCTGGATGCCATTACTGTTGCACTTTATGGCAGGGTGCACCGCCATAGTAAGGACGTGTTTGAAATTATGACCAGGCATACTGCAGAATCTTATGCAGAAGTAGAATTTGAAGTCAGAAACAAACTGTATCGCGCCAAATGGTCTATCAGACGGAGTCGCGGAAAGGCTGATGGTCAGCTGCAAACACAAAAAATGGAACTGGCCGATGCCTTAACAGGGCAAATTATTATTGAACATCCTTTAAATGAGGTAAAAGAAGAGATTGTTCGCTTATGCGGATTGGATTACAATCAATTTTTACGTTCTGTGATCTTGTCACAGGGTGATTTTACACGTTTTCTTAAAGCAGATGAAAATGAAAGAAGTGAGTTGCTGGAAAAAATAACCGATACCGGGATCTACTCGCAAATCTCTGTTGCTGCTTTTGAGAAAGCAAGGGAAGAGCGTGTAAAGCTAGACCAGCTTCGCAGCAGGTTAGATCATGTTGTGTTATTAACAGGAGAAGAAAGGGAAGTCTGGTTAGCGCAATTGAAAGAATTGTCTGATCAGGAAATTTTGGTCAAAACAGAGGAATCGGCATTAAGAACCCAACTAGACTGGTTGCGGAACCTCGAAAAACTGGAAGCCAAAAAACAAGAGTTATTACTCAGTCTTTCGGAGGCAGAATTGTTTCATGCGGCACATGAACCCAGATTTATTCAGCTTCAGCAACATTTAAAAGCACTGGTTCATCGTCCTGCACTCGCAGAACTCCATGTCATAGAAAATCAGCAGCAACGAATTAATCTTGATCTAACTGCCACACAGCAACAGCATCCCGAAGTGCTGAAGGAAGAAGAACTAACCAGAAATTTGTTGTTGGCTTCAAAAGATCAGACCACTTTAAAAGAGAAAACATTCTCAGAGCTGAGCCTTGTATTTGAGGAAGTTACTAAAAAAGATATACTGATTTCACAGGCTAAAAGTTTGCTTGAACAAACAGAGAAGTCTTTTGAATCTGCAAGTTTAAATCTTAAAACTACCGAAAGCCTGCATTTAGGAATGGCCGAAGAATTAAAAGTTATACAGCAGAGAATTGAACAGCTTAGTCAGTGGTTAAAAGAGCAGTCCGGAGATGCTGCGCTGGATAAGGAAGTAATTGTCTTTGGTCAGCTTGCACAGCAATTTGCTGTCTTAACGCTAAGAATTAATACCGCTAACCAGGCAAAGATCAATTATAGTGAACAGAAAAATACGGCAGATGAAGAGTTACAGCAAACGGTAAAAAACATAGCTGTAGCAGATCAGCAGCAGCTTACAACAGACGCATCGGTTCAGCAGCTAAGAGAATCGATAAAAATATTTTTAGCAGAAAAAACCGAAAATGAGCTGGAAGAAGATTTAAGGCAGCTCCCCGTACTGATCTCCAGATCAGAACAGCAATTGAAGCTGGCCAACTCCTATCATAAGCAAAAACAGGAGCAGATTGAGTTTGCCAATTTGCTGCATAAACATCATAAAGAAGAAGGGGAGGCCCAAACGGCATTAAAATCTTTTCAGCTGGAAAATAAAGAAGGGGCAGAACAGCTTGAGCACTTGCAGCAGATCTATGAACTGGAAGTCAAGGTACAGAAATATGATGCCGATCGCCTGCAATTGCAGGCAGAACAACCTTGCCCGCTTTGTGGTTCCATTCATCATCCATTTGTAGAAGGTAAATATGTAACCAGGGTAACCGAAGCAGAAAAACGCCGTAATCAGCAGCAGATTAAACTGCAATTGTTAAAGCAAAAGCTGGATGCACAGTTAATCATCGTGAATACATTGAGTTACCAGATTCAAACAGGAGAAAAATCACTGGCTGATTCCAAAGAATCGCTGAGTGAGGTATTTATAGAGTTTAGCGCTAATAATGATCAGCTGCCAAAACCACTTGATATTAACAAACCGGAAATCATAACCGCAGTTATTAGCAAAAAGAAGATACAACTGGAAGCATTAACCTTACAGCTGCAGTCGGCCAGAAATGTGCAGCAGCAGATCATACAGCTGGAAACAGCAATTGTAAGGCAAAAAGAATACCTGACTCAGGAGAAAAATAAAGCTGAGCAGGCTAGATTGACTATCACGTTTGCAGAAAAACAAATTGCAGCTGTAAATGAAGATCTGGAGAAAGCATCACTGGAAATTCAGGCAGTCCAAACTGAAGCGGGCCGGTTACTTGAACCACTCGCTATCTCATTTAATGCTGAACATATAGATTCGATCATCATAGAGATGAGCGCCAGACATCATCGGTATCAGCAATCAGAAAAACAATTAAATCAGCTTCAGCCCGACCTCAGACAGAAAGAAACAGAGCTAAATAATATTGCAAATTCGATTATCGAGAAAATAAATGCCGTTGAGCTGCTTAATGTACAGTTAAAAGGGGAGAGGGATATCCTAACACAATTACAGGAAGAAAGGATGGCGATTTTTGGACTTAAAGATCCGGTACAGGAGCGTACACGATTGACCGATGAATTAAAAACGCAACGGGAGCTAGTAGATAAATTTCAGCGTATTTTGCAAGAAAAGCAGGAGAAATTACGCATTATTGAAGACCGCCAGTCTACCTTAAACACGTCATTTTTAAACACGAAAACATTGTTCAATGCGCATCTGGAGAAATTAACAGCGCGGCTGAGTACTGAGGGATTATCATCTGTTGAAGCATTAAAAGAATTATATCTTCCTGATGAAGAAGCGAAATCCACAGAAGAACTGCAAAGAGAGTCAACCCAAAGGGTGGCTTCTGGAAAAAGTTTACTAACTGCAACAGAAAAAGAATTGGCAGCAGAGCTTCAAAAAGATATAACTGCAGAAACAGCAGCCACTTTAGCCTCTCTTTTAGAAGAACAGGGGGCAGTGCTGTCATTGCTTCAGCAAGAGAAAGGTAAACTCAATCGTGTGCTTTATGATGATGATCAGCTCAAATTAAAACACACTAAAGTAGCACAGGAAATTGAAAGTCAGCAGAAAGAATTTGATCGTTTTCAACAATTATCTGCATTAATAGGGTCTGCTGATGGCAAGAAATTTAGTCGTTTCGCACAGGGGCTTACGCTGGCCCGGTTAACAGAGCTGGCTAACCGGCATTTGCTGCGGTTAAGTGACCGGTACAGCATTTTAAAAAGTCCGGAAAGAGATCTTGATCTGCAGATCGTTGATGGCTATCAGGCCGATGTGGTAAGACCAATGTCTACCCTTTCGGGGGGGGAAAGCTTTTTGGTAAGCCTTGCTCTTGCATTGGGGCTATCAGATCTGGCAAGCCGTAAGGTACAGATCAATTCACTGTTTATTGATGAAGGATTTGGTACACTAGATGCCGAAACGCTGGATGTTGCGATCACTGCGCTGGAGAACCTTCAGGCCAGTGGAAAAAACATAGGCATCATTTCCCATGTGGAGGCCTTAAAAGATAGAATAGGCACACAGATACAACTGAGCAGGCTGCCTGGGGGCACCAGTAAGATCGTGCTGTACAACTATGGTACGCAAATAGAAAGTTAACGATAAACGGCTGTCTCTACTTAAAGGACAGCCGTTATACCTGTGTTCATTAATTTCTACAGCGTAGCCATATCAATTACAAAACGGTAATGAACATCTCCCGCAAGGGTACGCTCATAAGCTTCATTAATTTTATCAATGCTGATCACTTCTACATCAGAAGTAATATTGTGTTCAGCGCAATAATCAAGCATTTCTTGTGTTTCTTTAATTCCACCTACTAAAGAACCTACCAGACTGCGTCTGCCGAAGATCAGGGAACCAGCACCTACAGGAATATGTGCAGGTGGTACGCCCAGTAAGATCATTACACCATCTGTTTTTAATAAAGCAAGATATTCGTTGTAATCGTGCTCTGCAGATACAGTATCTATAATAAAATCAAAGCTGTTCGTCAGCTCTTTCATTGTATTACTTTCTGTAGTCAGTTTAAAATGATGTGCACCTAATTCTGCAGCATCTTTTTCTTTCTTAGGAGAACGGCTTAGCATGGTAACTTCAGCACCCATAGATGCAGCAAGTTTTACCGCCATGTGGCCTAATCCGCCTAATCCTACCACTGCTAATTTATCACCCGCTTTAACTCCCCAGTGACGAAGAGGAGAATAAGTAGTAATACCTGCACACAGCAGAGGAGCTACTTTTTCAAGAGGTAACTTGTCAGATACAGAAAGTACGAAACCTTGTGTTACTACAATGTGACTTGAATAACCACCATAAGTAATTGTTTTTTTATCCTGCTCAAAAGCATTGTAAGTCTGAGTATTGCCATTCTCGCAATATTGCTCCAAGTCATCTTTACAGTTTGCGCAGTGTCCGCATGAGTCTACAAAACAACCAACTCCTACGGTATCGCCCAATTTAAATTTAGTCACGTTTTCTCCTACGCGGGATACGGTACCCACAATTTCGTGTCCCGGAACTACCGGATACATGGTTCCTCCCCACTCACCGCGGGCAGTATGGATATCTGAGTGACAAACGCCACAAAAAAGTATTTTAATCTCCACATCGTCTGCTCCCGGTTCACGGCGGTCAAAAGCATATGGAGCTAAAGGTGTTACTGCACTTTGCGCAGCATAAGATTTTACTGAAGTCATCAATTACAATTTTTAGTGTTAAAACAAATATAAATACAATTTTAACAGCCTAAATGTTCAGTTTATTTTTTTACATAACCTTAGCTAAATATGCATTGCAGCGTCACATTGATCCTTAATAAATAGAGAGGAGCTACAAAAAATGAGCGATAAAATTTGTATCGCTCATTTTTTTATATACCAGCAATTAAAGTGCTGTCTTGTACCGGAGTAATACTATTTGCTGCCAAATGCGTATCCAGGTATTTTGAAAAGTAAGGCTGGTGGCTGCCATTAATAAAAATGACTGTTTTTCCTTCAATGGTATTGATCACCAGGTTAGATAGCTCAGCAGGAACTGCAGGGCAACCCTGACTGCGTCCAAGCCTTCCAAGCTGATCAATAGTGCTTTGGCTAACATAAGGAGCGCCATGTACTACGATAGATCTTTTACGGGCATTGGAATTGTAACCTTCATCCATACCATCAAGCCGTAAAGAACGACCATGTTTACCGTTATAAACTTCGGCAGTTACATAAAAGCCAAGACTGCTTTCATTGGAATCATTTAGATCTGAAAAACGTGTAGCCAGATCATCACCACTATTGGAGCCATGTGCTACCCAGGTGTTTAACAGTAAAGAATCCTTTTTGAGATCGATGATCCAAAGACGTTTCTTGGTGCTGTTTACATCAAAATCTGCGATAGTAAGTATTGATTTTTCTGCAGATATCTTTCCGCAGTTCTTTAGGTTGTAAAATCCTGTTAATGCTTTTTCGAAAACTTCGGGACTCAGTCCTGTTTGTTCGAGATGTGCTCCACTATAGATCTTATTTACGTATTGTGTATACAAGGAATCCGGGGTAATCACTTTAGCTGTTAATTTTCCATTGGTATATGGTGTCCAGCTAATAATGGTCAGTGCAAGAGTACTAAAAACTAAACCTGCTCCGCCTAAAAGGTATTTTCTCATAGAATAGGGTTTTGGTGCTATGACTGTGATACGATTAATTAGGTAGTTTTACTTCAGATAAAAATAAATTTAAGATGAGAGTTTTTAGATTCTTATTAACCAAATATACAATATTGTTACAAACAAAAGAATAAGATAAATTTTATAATTACCTATTGATGACTTTAAAACAGTATTTCTAAATGGCTTTAGCTAGTATTTTTAGCTACTTTTGACAAGAAATCGAGTTATATTTGTTGTTATTGTTTTATGTGTCGTTCTATTTATTTCTATTTTTTACTACTAATAGTTCCATTTTCTTTCATTTTTAGTACTGCTAAAGCACAAGATAAATGGACACTTTCTACAGATCAGGAAGGAATAAAAGTATATACGCGTCTTCCTCCAAATTCCCGCATTAAAGCTGTAAAAGTAGTTTGTAATATGCAGGCGACCAATTCTCAATTGCTTGCTGCAATTATGGATGTGCAAACTTGTGACGAATGGGTTTACCATAGTAAGAAAAATATCATAGTTAAGCAGTTGTCCCCCTTAGATCTCATCTATTATTCTGAAGTGGAAGTTCCATGGCCTGCTAAAAATCGCGATTACGTAGTTCATATAGAAGTAGAGCAGCAATCCGATACCAGGGTAATCACTGTCAGCTCCCCATGTATACCTGGTTATGTAGCTGAAAAAGATAATTTAGTAAGGATTAGCCACTCTGAAGGGAAGTGGACAATTACCCCAGCCGGTAAAAATATGGTTCAGGCACAATATGAACTGGCGGTAGATCCCATGGGAACAATTCCAGCCTGGTTAATTAACCTGTTCGCTACAAAAGGTCCTTTAGAAACTTTTAAGAAACTAAAAATACATGTACAGAACGATGTATATAAAAAGGCACGATATGCGGGGATTATTAATTAATCATTTCTTTAGTGGTACTTTATTATCTCAAGCTCTTGATTTTAATCTCCAATTTTTAAACTTAAAATAATATTATGTGCTCTATTATGTATTCTAAAACAATTTAGTAAATATGTCATACATGGCACATCTTTTGACCTTAATGATAAAAAAATCAATTTGTTCTTTTAAATTACCACAGTATATATTAAAAATATTATATTTTCAATTGTCAACAGTGCATTTTTATGGGTGACTGTTGTTTTTGGAGCGTACATTCAATTTTATTGTCAGAAATTCTTATTATGAATTATAATAATAGCTTATGAGCATGAACGATACTTTATTGATGAGTAATATTTTTAAAAGAAATAATGTAAAAGTTATTGGTGAAGGCGCTCAGACTTTGCTATTTGCACATGGTTTTGGCTGTGATCAGAATACCTGGAGATCTGTTCTAGCAGGATTTTTAGATGATTATAAAATAGTTGTATTTGATTATGTGGGCTCGGGATGTTCTGATTTTGAGGCGTATTGTCCGGACCGCTACAGCACACTGGATGGTTATGTACAGGATGTTCTGGAGATTTGCGTTGAACTGAAATTAAAAGATGTGATCTTCATTGGGCATTCTGTGAGTAGTATGATTGGTTTACGTGCTTCATTACAAGCCCCTTCATTTTTTAGTAAACTTGTTTTTATCTGCCCGTCTCCACGATACATTAATGATAATGGCTACTACGGAGGTATGGAGCAGGATGATCTGGATGCCCTGCTTGAAGTGATGGATAATAACTACCTGGGCTGGTCGAGGCCCATATCATCCGCGGAAAAATATAGCGTAGAAATTCCTGTTCTTGATCAGCATTTTACAGAGAACTTTTGTACTACAGATCCGGAGATCTCTAGAAAATTTGCACAGGTTACCTTTTCTTCAGATAGCAGGACATATTTATCAATGGCGCGTATTCCAAGTTTAACCCTTCAAGGGCGTGATGATATGCTTACTTCAGAAAAGGTTGCGCGTTATATTCAGCAGTATACTCCAGAAAACCGGTTATGTCTTTTAGATACAGCAGGGCATTTTCCTCAATTAAGTGATCCAAGAGCAGTGATCAGTGCAATCAAGGACTTTATAGATTAATAATGAGCAGAGCGTCTTTTATAAAAAATGAACCTTTAAGATTTGCTGAGATCACCAGTTCTGATCATCTATATCAGAAAGCACCTTGTGGCTTTATTTCCTTTCTACCTGATGGAAGTATCCTTCGTGTTAACGAAACCTTATGTAATTGGCTGGGTTTAACTGAAGAGAAGATATATGATCTGAAATTCAGCTCATTACTGACCAAAGGCGGGTCTTTATACTATGAAATGGTCATCACTCCATTATTAAATATAAGGGGCTTTGCAAATGAGATTAACTTTAGTTTTGTGGGTCTAAACGGCAATTTTGATACTTTATTTAATGCCGTTGCCTGTTACGATGAAGAAGGTATCATCATTGCCATAAATGCTACAGTGCAAAATATTACCGATAGAAAAAAATATGAAGCAGAACTTTTGCTGTCTAAACGTTATGCCGAAGAAGAAAAGAGGAGATTTGAGTTTCTCTCTAACACCATACCCAATTTAGTGTGGACCGCCTGGCCAACAGGTGAATTAAACTTTATCAATCAGAAGCTTAAAGACTACTTTGGTGAGCATAACATCAATGAGTATAAGAAATTTAGCGGAGTTTATAGAGAAGACCGGGGAAGCGTGGTTGCGGCCTGGGATTTCTGCTTAAAAAATGGCAGAAAATTGGAGAAGGAAATCAGACTCCATGCAAAAGGAAAAGATCCAGAATGGTTTTTGCTCCGTTCAGAGCCTTATTATGATAAAGAAGGCAGCCTTGTATTATGGTTTGGGTCTTTCACCAGCATACATAAGCAAAAACTCTTGCAGCTGGCTAACTATTCCTCCTTAAGCAGCAGTTTATCCATAGCACATAAGACTATTGATGACAACAAAGAAATGTTCATGAAAATAGCCATGAACCAATCGCACATGATCAGAAAACCTGTTGCTAACATTATGGGACTTATCTCATTGTTAAATGAAATAAAGATCTCAGGTGAGGGACATGAATTGTTAATACTGCTCAATAAGAGTGTTGAAGAACTGGACATGCTGATCAAAGAGATTGTGAGCCATACCAAAATTTCTCTTTAGGCCTTCGACAGAAGGTCTACGGTTGCATTGGCATCACTAATAATTGATGCGGGATAATTGTTGATCTCCAAAATTTTAATTGCATTTCTTGTCTTTAAGGAGCCTTTTTTTATCGTATGATCAAAGATCAGCTCTTCTTCTTCCACTGTTTCTGTGAAATGGTAAAGATCGTATTCAGTTTTTAGCAGTTCATTCAATTCTGTATCATGTGTGGAAACAAAAATAAGATTGTTGTTCTTTGCCAGATAGGATAGAATAGCTTTTCCGGCAGAAACCCTTTCAATCGTATTGGTACCTTTAAAGATTTCATCAAGGATAAAAAAGCAGGGTGCTTCATTCGTAGACTCCCGGATAAATTCTTTAATGATCCTCATTTCCTCGAAATAATAACTCTTATCTTCTAACAAGCTGTCTGATATGGTAATAGATGAAAATATTTTTGAATAGGGCATCACGAATTTTTCTGCCATACAGGTAAAAATAGTTTGACCTAAGATCATGTTCATCCCAACAGATCTGATAAAGGTGGTCTTTCCCGACATATTTGACCCTGTCAGCAATAAGTTCTTATCTATCAGCAAAAGGTCATTTGGAATACAATTAACAATCAGAGGATTCTTTATACCTTTCACCTCAAGAATATGCTCAGTACTAAAAATAGGTTTACAGTATACATCAAGTGATGATCTTAAAGAAGCAATAGAAATAGCGGCATCAATAGTTCCTATAAATTTGAATAATTTTTTAAGCCTTTCTTTTTGCCCGCGTAAAGAATCGATGATCGAATAAAAAGAGATGATCTCTATATTAAAGGCTATTTTAAGCAATTCAAATAACATAAAGCCAAGCATAGCAGCGTCGCCTTCTGCCATATTATCCAGTTTAACTCCTATCATTTTTCTTTTAAGGGGAGTAAGCGCTCTGAGGAGTTCGCTGGTCTCCGGAAAATGAGTATGGACCTTTTCAATAGCATCCAGCTCCTTCGCTGTATCAAAAACTTTAAGAAACTCTCCTAACGAAGAGGTATGTACACTTACATTGTTTTTATTCCAAAAGTGGATACCTGAATTAATGATGAAGATCCCCATAAAAGCCAGGAGAAAACCCGGGCGGAACAGGGCTGCACAGAGAAAGGCAATATTTAAAAAAGTTAAGATATAAACAATAGGCATAAACTCCGGCTTTTCTACTTTTTTAGCATAGACCAGGTCCTGAAAATAATAAGAGTCGTTTTTCTGAAGTTTTAAGAGGATGAGCTGGGTATCAACTCTTAGTTTTTCATCTGCAGCGATCAGATCTGCAAATCCATCCTGAATCAGAAGATCTGTCGGGTCTTTATCTATAGTCCTTAACCTAGCATATAGAAACTGCTGGCCCACTTTGGATATCGTCCGGTCGATCAGTTTAAATACATCATTCAGGTAGAGGTCATCTGCTATTTTATCTGAGATCAGCTGCAATTTATCAGAAGACTCACTGATCGTATTCAGGAAATAATTCTCTATAGAGTCGAAATGAAAGAATCTGCCATTCTTAGCGGTTCCCCAATCCTGTTTAAGCTCTGCACGCTGTCTTGTTTCTAAAAAGTTCTTTTTGTAAAGATAGATCAGTAAATAGATGAAAAATAAAGCAAATATAAAATAAGAAAGAATCAGCATGTTGATGATCAATAAATGAAAAGATGCGAAATTTAAATAAAAAATAAATAGCGGAGACTAATTCATTTGATAAGAGATCTGGTTTACGTTTTGCCATGTATTTACAGATCATAAAATTTTAACATTGATTTTATATCAAACCAGTATGTTTGTGGCAAGTAAATATTTGGTTAGTAAACCTAAACCTAAAACTTGAAGCAGGCCATATTTATGGTTTACTCGGAAAAAACGGGGCAGGCAAATCAACTTTGCTGAAAAATCTGGCCGGACTCGTATACCCCTTTGAGGGAAGCTGTGTTGTAAATGGTCACACCGCAGCCAATCGTTTACCTGCTTTTTTACAGGAGCTATTTTTTATTCCTGAAGAATTATATATGCCGCCATTAACGGCGGAACAGTTTGGTAAAAGTACAGGACATTTTTACCCCAACTTTAATCCGGAGCAATTTCGGAAGATGTTATCGCAGTTTGATATTCCAGCAGACAGACAATTGAACAACCTCTCTTTTGGTCAGCAGAAAAAGGTGATGATCTCTTTTGGATTAGCAACCAATACGGCGCTGATGATCATGGATGAGCCGACCAATGGCCTGGATATCCCCTCAAAAGTACAATTTCGCAAAATCATTGCTTCTGCACTAACTGATGAAAGGTGTATCATTATCTCTACCCACCAGGTGAGGGACCTGGACAGCCTGATCGATACACTGGTGGTTCTTCACGAACGTGAAATTGTACTCAATAGTTCTCTTGATGCAATTGCTGAGCGCATTCAGTTTACTATCCCGTCTCATGCCAATCACGAGCAGATACTTTACAAAGAAGAAAGTATGCTGGGTGCAAATACAATTAGTGTAAATACAGCAAAGAATTATGGAAAAGTAGATATGGAAATACTTTTTAAT
>Ga0233344_1000003_pt1 | contig 68344 bp, 65 predicted proteins | sample GEONDECOMP281_FD_180697 | JGI IMG/M metagenome (GOLD analysis project Ga0233344, IMG submission 180697) | Leaf litter microbial communities from Shasta-Trinity National Forest, California, United States - GEON-DECOMP-281 | ecosystem: Environmental > Terrestrial > Plant litter > Unclassified...
AGATGGAGGCTAACGAAGGCAAAAAAAGAGTAGTTATAACTCAGGTTTCTCCAGCTGTTGAAAACGGGAAATACCCTGTTAAAGCGGTTGTTAATGAGGATATCATTTTATCTGCGGATGTATTTGGCGACGGGCACGATGAGGTAAAAGCAAGTGTCTTTATCCAAAATACAAAAACAGGGGAAGTAATCGTGTTACCTATGGCATTGGAGTTCAACGACCATTGGATAGCAACTTATACCTTTAAAGATACAGGGATGTATGAGTTCTGGATTAAAGGCTGGGAGGATCATTATGGAACCTGGAAAAAGGGGCTGCAAAAAAAGGAGGAAGCAGGACAGGATATTGGTCTGGAATTGTATATCGGTGCCGAGCTGCTGCAAGCTGCCGCAAAAACGTTAACAGATGAGCGCCCGCTGTTAAAAGATGCGGCTGACAAAATGCTTACCGCAGGTCATGCCGAAGGAGTATCCATTGCTCGAAGTGAGGAGGTGGTACAGGCGATGGCCCACTATCATCCCGAAGAATATGTAACTGTTTATCCGCAGGTATTTAAGATCAATGTGGAACGTAAAAAGGCGGCTTTCAGCTCCTGGTACGAACTTTTTCCGAGATCTGCAGCCGCAGAACCGGGCAGGCATGGCACTTTTAAAGACGTAAAAAACCTGTTGCCCCGTATCCATAAAATGGGATTTGATGTGCTTTATTTTCCTCCCATTCATCCTATTGGAGAAAAGAACCGTAAAGGAAAAAACAACTCTTTAACTGCAGGAGCTGATGATCCTGGTTCGCCATGGGCAATAGGCAATAGGACAGGCGGACACAAAGCCATACATCCCCAATTGGGAACATTAAAAGATTTTAAAGACTTAATTAAAGCAGCAGCAAAACTGGATATCGAGCTGGCTATGGATATTGCTTACCAGTGTGCCCCGGATCATCCTTATGTGAAATCGCACCCGCAATGGTTTAAATGGCGGCCGGATGGAACGGTACAATTTGCCGAAAACCCACCAAAGAAATATGAAGACATTCTGCCATTCGACTTTGAGACTGACGACTGGGAGAATTTATGGACGGAGTTAAAGAGCATCATTGATTATTGGATCGATGCCGGCATCCGCATATTCAGGATCGATAACCCACATACTAAGGCCTTTCCTTTTTGGGAATGGATGATCACTGAGGTGAGAAAACAGCATCCCGAAGTGCTGTTTTTAGCGGAAGCATTTACCAGACCACGTCTGATGGAGCGGCTGGCCAAGACAGGTTTTAATCAATCCTATACCTATTTCACCTGGCGCAATACCAAATATGAGCTGGAGACTTATATGAAAGAGCTGGCAAAAACAGAGATGCGTTATTATTTCCGGCCAAATTTCTGGCCCAATACGCCGGATATCCTGCCGCCGGCATTGATCAATGGGGGAGAAAATGCCCATATCATGCGGCTGATTCTTGCTGCAACGCTTTCTTCAAATTACGGTTTGTATGGGCCGGTATATGAGTTTGGAATCAATACGCCTCATGGCCAGAAGGAGGAATATGCGGATAATGAAAAATATGAGATTAAATATTGGGACTGGTCAAGGTACACGCGTATCCGTGAAATGATCGTGAGAATAAACCAGATTAGGAAGCAGAATTCAGCATTACAGAGTACCTGGAACATTGAGTTTGCAGAAACGACGAATGAGCAGATCATCTGTTACGCAAAGGCTGATCTGAAAACAAATAACAGGCTGCTGATTGTGGTAAATCTGGATGTAACACAAAATCAGATTGCGATGGTGAAAATTCCACTGGCAGCACTTCAAATAGATCCAGCATACAGTTTCAAAGTTCACGATCTGCTGAGCGGTGATCATTATACCTGGCAGGGGGAGTGGCAATACATCGCATTAAACCCCTATAAAATGCCTGCACACCTATTTAGCATTGAACAATAACCAAATAAAAACCATGGACGAGAAGATTAATCAGATAGATGACAAATTACACTGGTATAAGGATGCTGTAATTTATGAGCTCCACATCAAAGCCTTTCGCGACGGAAATTGCGATGGTATAGGAGATTTTAAAGGTTTAATGGAAAAACTTCCCTACCTGGAAGATTTGGGGGTAACGGCGATCTGGCTTTTACCATTTTATCCTTCTCCATTGAAAGATGATGGTTATGATATTTCTGATTATTATCACATTAATCCTGCATATGGGGACATCAGGCAGTTTAAGCTTTTTCTTAAAGAGGCGCATAAAAGAGGATTAAAAGTGATCACTGAATTGGTGATCAACCATACTTCTGATCAGCATCCCTGGTTTCAAAGGGCCAGGCTAGCACCCAAAGATTCAGCTTTAAGAGACTATTACGTATGGAGTGATGACCCCGGCAAGTTTAAAGATGCAAGGATCATTTTTCAGGATTACGAAACTTCCAACTGGAGCTGGGACCCTGTAGCGAACCAATATTTCTGGCACCGTTTTTTTCATCATCAGCCAGATCTTAATTATGACAGCCCGCTGGTACAGGGAGAGGTTTTTAAGATCATGGACTATTGGTGTAAAATGGGCGTAGATGGATTTCGTTTGGATGCTGTGCCTTATCTTTTTGAACGTGAAGGTACCAATTGCGAGAACCTTTCGGAAACACATGATTTTCTTAAAAAGCTAAGGAAATATATCGATGAGCGTTATCCGGGGACACTGCTGCTGGCCGAAGCCAATATGTGGCCGGAAGATTCTGCTGCCTATTTTGGTAAAGGGGATGAGTGCCAGATGAATTATCATTTTCCGCTGATGCCACGGATGTTTATGTCTGTTCAAATGGAAGACCGGTATCCGATCACTGATATATATGACCAGACACCTGCTATTCCGGAAACCTGCCAATGGGCTATTTTTTTAAGGAACCATGATGAACTGACCCTGGAAATGGTAACTGATGAAGAGCGCGATTATATGTATAAAGTATATGTTAAAGATCCCAAGGCAAGGATCAACCTGGGGATCAGGCATCGCCTTGCACCTTTATTGGAGAATAACCGTAAAAAAATAGAACTCATGAATGCCTTGCTTTTCACTCTGCCAGGTACGCCGGTGCTTTATTACGGAGATGAAATTGGTATGGGGGATAACTTCTACCTGGGCGACCGTGATGGTGTTCGGACGCCAATGCAATGGCATGCAGACCGTAACGCTGGTTTCTCTGAGGCTAATCCCCAGCGGTTATATTTACCGCTGATCCTTGATCCCCAGTTTCACTATGAGTCTGTAAATGTAGATCTGCAATCCAGGAGTACATCTTCCTTATTGTGGTGGATGAAGAGGATGATCAGCACCCGCAAAAAGTATAAGGCTTTTAGTCGCGGGGATTTAAAGTTCATTCCAAGCGAAAATGCTAAAATATTGGTATTTACCCGTACTTATGAAGACCAGACCATGCTGGTGGTGGCTAACCTCTCCAGATTTGCGCAAGCCGTAGAGCTGGATCTTGATCAGTATAAAGGTTCCATTCCTGTAGAGGTGCTGAGCAGGAACCGTTTTCCGGCAATAAGGGAAGATGTTCCTTATTTTTTTACCCTTGGTGCTTATACCTGCCAGAGTTTTGTGTTAGAAAAAGCACATCCCGAAATGGATAATGAGCAGCGTTTATCTGTTGTGCATCTTCATAAATGGAAGGACCTGGTGAGTAGTGAAGTGCTGGAGGATTTAGAAAATAATATTCTTCCCGCTTATATGATGCATTTACGCTGGTTTGGCGGAAAAGGCAGGGGAATGGAAAGTATCCGGATCATTGATTATGCTGCCATTCCTATGGAGCCCAATACTGCATATTTGCTGCTGATGGAAGTGTCTTACAGAGATGGCCTTCCTGATCTGTATCAGTTGCCGGTAGCCTACGGCAAGGGGCAATTTTCTTACAAGATCCAGGATAACTGCCCACAGTCTATCATTGCATTGCTGGATATCAATGGAGAAGAAGGGGTGCTGTATGATGCGATCTATGGAATAGAATTGCAGCAGGTGATCCTGAGTCATATGGCACAGCACCACACGATAGCACAAGGCAGATCTGAACTTTATTTCTCTGGCAACAGGAGGCTGAAGAAACATGTACTGGAAAATCCGAGAACCAAACCAAAGGTGATCTCTGCTGAGCAAAGCAATACCTCCATTACTTATGATAATACTTTTTATTTAAAGATCTATAGAAAAGTAGACCGTTCTATTAACCCTGATGTTGAAATCAGCCAATATTTGAGCAATACCGCTCATTTTAAACATATTCCCGGTTATGTTGGCGCCATGGAATGGAAGTTTGGCAAGGAGACGATGGTATTGGGTATGATGCAGGAAATGGTAACCAGTACCAGCGATGGCTGGGCGTATATGCTGGACAGACTGGATGATTACAATGAGAAACTGCTTGCCCATAATGATCTTTCGCTGATCCCTTCTGCTGTTCAGGGAAGTCTTGCTTCTCCCTTATCGTATGAACAGATTCCGGAACCGGTAAAAGAATTGCTTGAAGGTACGCTGGCAGAACAGGTACGTTTGCTGGGTATCCGCACCGGAGAAATGCATCTGGCGCTTTCTGCAGCTAAAGATCTGCCTGCTTTTAAGCCAGAAGATTTTTCCCTGCATTATCAGCGTTCTTTATTTTCCTCACTGCAGTCGCTGGTGCGCGTGGCCTTTCAAAGTCTAAATAAGAACATGAAGAATCTGAGTCCTGAGGTTCGTAAAGAAGCAGAGGAGGTGTTAAAGATGAAGGACGAAATATTGGGGATTCTTAAAGAGATCTATAGTAAAAAAATAGCGGTGACGAAGATCAGGATTCATGGCGACTATCATCTGGGGCAGGTTTTATTTACAGGGAAAGATTTTCTGATCCTAGATTTTGAAGGTGAGCCGGCACGCAGTTACAGCGAGCGCAGGTTAAAATATTCCGCTTTGCGCGATGTAGCCGGCATGATCCGCTCTTTCCATTATGCAGCCTATGGAAGTCTTTTTCTGGATAACCAGATTAGAAAGGAAGATGTGAACATGCTGATACCATTTGTAGAACAATGGTATCATTATATCAGTGGATTTTTTATGAAAGCCTATTTAAAGACAGTGGCCCATGCGGCCTTTATCCCGGATAATGAGCAGGACCTGGATATACTTTTACAAACCTATCTGCTGCAAAAGGCGGTATATGAACTGAATTATGAATTAAACAACCGGCCCGATTGGGTGATCGTACCGCTTCGCGGAATAAAAGCTATTGTAAATAAGAACAGAAAAGTTCCGGCCTAAACCTCAGAATATGACAAATTATGAAATTCAGGGAAAAGATGAAATTGATGAAAGCGTATGGTTTACGCTATTTAGCGATTTAGATATTCAATTGTTCAAAGCAGGTAAACACTTCCAGCTTTTTAATCAGCTCGGTGCACACCAGGTAACTTTTTCTGGTGTAGAAGGAACTTATTTTGCGGTATGGGCACCCAATGCAAGGTATGTAAGTGTGATCGGTAATTTTAATGGATGGAATAATCATTCGCATCCATTACAAGTAAGGTGGGATAGTTCTGGCATATGGGAGTGCTTTTTTCCAAGTATAGGTACCGGAGAATACTATAAATATTTTATTGAATCCAATCAGGGTTACCAGGTAGAAAAAGGTGACCCCTATGCTGTTCACTGGGAAACTCCTCCCCATACGGCATCGGTTATCTGGGACCTGAAATATACATGGAATGATGAAAACTGGCTTTCTTTGAGGAAGCAAAAGAATGTTTTGGAAGAACCCATGTCTGTTTATGAGCTTCACCTCGGTTCGTGGCGTAGAAAGGTGACCGAAGAGGGAGAACGTTTTCTTACTTACCGTGAGCTCGCTAATGAGTTGCCTGCCTACTGCGGATACATGAATTTTACCCATGTGGAGTTTATGCCTGTAATGGAACATCCTTTTTATGGATCCTGGGGATACCAGGTTACCGGTTTTTATGCGCCAACCAGCCGTTATGGTACGCCTCAGGATTTTATGTACCTGGTAGATCAGCTACATCAGGCAGGAATTGGTGTGATACTGGATTGGGTGCCTTCACATTTCCCTACCGATCTGCATGGCCCCGGAGATTTTGACGGTACGCATCTTTACGAGTATAGTGATCCAAGGAAAGGGTTTCATCCCGACTGGAAAAGTTACATTTTTGATCTGGGCAGAAATGAAGTCAGGGCTTTTCTGATTTCTAACGCCCTGTTCTGGCTGGAAAAATACCATATCGACGGACTTAGGGTGGATGCTGTTGCTTCTATGCTGTATCTGGATTACTCCCGTAAACAAGATGAATGGTTACCTAATATTTATGGTGGCCGGGAGAACCTGGAAGCGATCAGCTTTTTACAGGAATTTAATGATGCTGTACATCAGCAGTTTAGCGATGTATTTACTGTAGCTGAAGAATCTACTTCATGGCCGGGGGTAACACATCCTGTTGATGCAGGTGGCTTAGGTTTTGATATGAAGTGGATGATGGGGTGGATGCATGATACTTTATCCTACATGAAGTATTTACCGGTTTATCGCAAGTATCACCACGGACAGTTAACCTTTAGCCTCGTTTATGCTTTTTCAGAAAAATTCGTGTTACCACTTTCCCATGATGAAGTAGTGTATGGAAAAGGGTCGCTGATAGAGAAGATGCCGGGTGATCAATGGCAGCAGTTTGCCAACCTGCGTTTATTGTTTGGCTATATGTTTGGCCATCCAGGTGCAAAAATGATATTTATGGGAGGTGAGTTTGCACAGCGACATGAGTGGGCGCATGATTTTAGTTTAGACTGGGATGAGAACAATCATCATGATCATCATGGAGTTCAAAAATTAGTCAGAGATCTTAACCGGCTCTATCAGGAGTATCCTGCATGGTATCAAAACAATTACTCGCTATCAGGTTTTGAATGGATTGAAGCAAATGATGTAGAGAACAGTGTGTTTTGCTGGGAGAGAAAAGGAGAAAATGCAACAGACAATTTGATCTTTATCGCCAATTTTACGCCTGTGGTAAGAACAAATTATAGGGTAGGGGTACCTAAGGCGGGTTTTTATACAGAGATTTTAAATACGGATAATTTGAGTTATGGTGGCAGTGATGTGCTGAATAATGGAATGCTGGAAGCTTTTCCTATTCCTGATCACCAGAGCACGCATTCTTTATCGTTAGTACTTCCTCCATTGGCCCTGCTCATCATTAAATATTCACACCAGTACAATTGGATGGAATAATAAATATCCATGTAATCATCTTACTCTTTATAGTTGTATTAGTTGAGTATCTAAGAAAACGAGATATCGGTAATAATATCGCGTAATAGCGATATTCCGTGGATTTAAAGTCGATGTTTTTGTGTATGTAATTGATTTTTAGTATTTTATCCGGTGGCATAACTCTTGTCTAAATGATAGAAACAAATTTGATATGAATTGCCTTATTATTGACGACAACCAGATGGCCAGGTCCACTCTGAACGAATTAGCGAAACAGGTAAAAGATGTTGAAATCAGTGCTGAGTGTTCTAGTGCAATGGAGGCCTATAATTATATGCAGGACCATGCGGTAGATGTTTTTTTTCTGGATATCGAAATGCCCGAAATGACCGGGCTGGAATTAATACGGAATCTAGGCAGCTGCTGTCCTGTTATTATTTTTACCACTTCAAAAAAAGACTACGCAGCAGAGGCTTTTGAACTAAACGTTGCCGATTATCTGGTAAAGCCGGTATCACCTGCAAGATTTATCCAGGCGGTTAACAAAGCAAAAGAAATTCTGCATAATCAGAAAGAGGAGATGAAATGGAACAATGAAGAGTTTATTTTTGTCAGAGAAACTAATATTGTTCGCCGTTTAAAACTGGATGACATATTGTATACAGAGGCCATGGGTGACTATGTTAAATTATATACCCCGGAAAAATTATATGCGATACATACCAAGCTGAAAACGGTGGAAGAACGATTGCCCGCTAATAAGTTTTTAAGAATCCACCGCTCCTATATAGTCGCCTTGAATAAAATAGATACCCTTCAGGATGGTACACTAACTATAGGCGGCACTTTTCTTCCTGTAGCTGATACCTATCGAAAATTATTAAATCAAAGAATGAATGTACTTTAGACAAAGATAGGCAAACCTATTCTACTACTATAGTTTCAGTTAATGTTCACAGCTCTTATCAGCTATGAGTTTTATTCAACTTAGCTCCTCCTCCAATGACTTACGCAGATAAAATGAATACCAGGCAGTTTATCAATCTCATTCTTGTAATTTTTGCTGCGGGTATAATTCTGCTGTTTTTAGTACGGTATAACTCTTTCGGGAATATGGAACTGGCTTTAATCATGGCTAGTGGCTGCGGCTGGCTTTGGTTGATCGTTGCACGGCTTCGTAAGCAGGATCACCTGATCATGCAGCTCGATATTTCTGAGAAGAAAGCGAAGGAAGCTGCAAGGATCAAAGAAAACTTTATGGCAAATATGAGTCACGAGATACGTACGCCGTTAAATGCCATATTGGGTTTTACCAATTTGTTAAAAATGAGGGAAATGGAGGCTACATCTCAGGAGTTTGTTTGCAGTATCCAAAAAGCAGGAGAAAATCTGCTTACCATCATTAATGATATCCTTGATTTATCAAAGATTGAAGCAGGAATGATGCGTGTTGAAAACAATCCTTTTAGTGTAAGAGGGCTTTTTCTTTCTATTAAAACATTGTTTAGCGAAAGAATAAAAGAAAAGCGATTGGAGATTAAATATGAGATCGATGCACAGGTTCCTGACACTTTAATTGGTGATGCCACAAGACTTACGCAAATACTGGTTAATCTTATTGGAAATGCCATCAAATTTACGGAGAAGGGCCATGTATTTGTACATATCTATAACAAGCAGGTTAATGGAGAGCACATGGAACTTGGGTTTTCCATTAGTGATACTGGAATTGGTATAGAGAAGAATAAGATTGCAGGGATCTTTGATCGTTTTCATCAGGCTGAGGACTCAACTACCAGAAATTATGGTGGTACAGGCCTAGGCCTTTCAATTGTTAAGGATCTGCTCATTTTACAGCATGGTGATATAGAAGTAGACAGTGATTTGGGCAAAGGAACTACCTTTCGCTTTTTTATCCCTTATCTTATTTCTTCGGAGCAATTTACAGCGTCTGTACTGGCAGACTATAATAGGCCGAAACAATATACTTCGGGTGAAATCAATTTGCTGATTGTAGATGATAATGAAATGAATCAGAGTTTAATGAAACATCTGCTTAACGAATGGAATTTGTGTTATGATATTGTGGGTAATGGTACACTGGCGCTGGAGTTGTTAAAGCATAAAAAATACGATATGGTACTAATGGATATTCAAATGCCAGGTATGGATGGTTATTCTACTACACATCGCATTAGAACGGAGCTGGAATCAGATGTTCCAATTATAGCCATGACCGCTCATGCACTAGCCGGAGAAAGAGAGAAGTGTTTAAGTTTTGGAATGAATGAATATTTATCTAAACCGATTAATGAGCAGCAGTTATGTACTTTTATAGCGCGCTTTACTGGTGAAAATAAGAAACTAATGGTTGTGCTTAACCATAAAGATGTGCCTGCAGAAATTTATTCCTGCATTGATCTTTCCTACATGAAGGAGATCAGTAAGGGTAATGTTTTATATGAAAAAAGTATTACTGGACAATTTTTGGAAATGATACCAAAAGCATTGCTGGAAATTGAGATCGCTTTAATCACCAATGACTTTGTGACGATCAGTCATGTAGCACATAACCTGAAAACAAGTATTTCTATTATGGGAATGGCTGATCAGCTTGAAGATATATTAGATAACCTGGAATATATTTATGATGAAGATACTATCAGGGAACATGCACAATCACTGAAATTGATTAGTGGAATAGCTTTGAAGGAAGCAAATGATTTTTACGAAACATTATAACCAATTTTAAATGCTGCTCTAATGAGGTCTAAGAGCAAAGAGAAATTATAATCTGTAATTTGGCTGACACAATATTGACCAACTAAAGCGATATTTGAAGATATCATTTTGCTTATTTTAACACTATATGAAATTTTTGTTCACCTGTTTAAGCGTAGTTTTATTTTCTTTATCTGTTTCGGCACAGGATCCTGTAGGTACCGCTATGCCTGCGTCTATCTTTTATAACAGGGATTCTACTCCTTTCTCGAGTTATAATATTCCTACGGGGAAACAATCACTGATTTTCTTTTTCGACGCTACTTGCGGGCACTGTCAAAATGTAATATCACAGATCAGTAAAAGAAGCAAAGAGCTTGCTAAAGTAAATATTTACATGATCTCTCAGGATGAATACCGTTCCATCGATTATTTCATGTCAAATTTTGCAAAGCCTTTGTCTGTAATGAAAAATGTAAAGGTGCTTCAAGACCGTGATCATGTGTTCATTATGGCTTTTCATCCTAAGCAATATCCTTCTATGTATCTATACGGACCAGATAAAAAGATTATTTTCTCTTCAAGCAGTGATAAAGATGTTCCAAAATTGTTTAAGATGATTAAATAATCAGGCCATCGCTCATCTGAATAATGCGGTCACTTTTACCTGCAAAATCATCATCGTGGGTTACTGTGATAATGGTTTGATTTCTTGTTTGTGTAAGCTCTCTAAATATATCGAATACGATATCTGTATTCTTAGAATCAAGATTGCCGGTAGGTTCGTCGCCCATAATAACCGATGGGTCATTGATTAAAGCGCGTGCAATGGCTACTCTTTGCTGCTGTCCTCCGGAAAGTTTGCTGGCATGTTTTAGGGCCTGATCTTCCAGGCCGAGCATTTTGAGGGTTTCATAAGCTTTTTCTTCAATTTCTCCTTTGCTTTTTTTATTGAGCTTTAATGCAGGGAGCATCACATTGTCAATAACAGAGAACTCTGTAAGGAGATAGTGAAATTGGAATACAAATCCAATATGCTCATTGCGGAAAGCAGCCAGTTCATTTTGCGATTTACCGGTTAATATGCCGCCGTTTATACTTAAACAACCTTCATAAGAAGTGTCCATCGTAGACAGTATATAAAGCAAGGTAGATTTTCCAGAACCAGACTTGCCTGTAAGCGCCACAAATTCGCCTTTTTTAACTTCAATACTTACGTCTTTTAGTACCTGGAATTGCTGAGGCTCATAAAAGTATTTAACAATATGATCTGCCTTAAGTGCGATGTCGTTATTCATTTTTAACCTCTTATAATGTCAACCGGATCAATTTTTGAAGCTTTTCTAGCGGGCAGATATCCAGCGATCAGCGTAGTGATCAATCCAAAAATGAAGGCCAGAAGGTAATCTTTTACGCGATAAGCCATAGGAAGATTATTCAAGCCTCCCAGTTTAAAAGGAATATGGTTTACTACGTCTGCAATAATAAAGCCCAGAACCATCCCTACAATTCCTCCAATCACACCAATTACAATGGCCTGTGTGAGAAAGATCTCTGTAATATCACGACCAGAAAATCCCATGGCTTTTAAAATGGCTATCTCTCTGATTTTCTCGTTAATGGTCATGTTCATAATATTATAGATGCCGAAGCCTGCAACAAGAAGTATAGTTAAGGAGACTGCCTGTGCAACGATATTGCGCAGCTTTGAGCCAGCTTCCAGTTGCTGGTTAGCCGTTTGCCAGCTCTCTACTTTATAGGGAATAACAGGAGCAATCCGTGCTACAATAGGAGCTGTAATCTCAAAATCACGTACATTCACTTGCAGGTCTGTTACATAATCCTGGTTTTTATCCAGCAGCTGACGGGCAGAACTGATATTAACATATGCTTTTGATTTATCTACGCTTTTTACGTTGGTCTGGAAGATACCAATGATCTTGTAATTCTTGCTCACCCCATCAGGAGTAAGCAGGTTAAGGTTATCATTGATATTCAAACTAAGCTGATGAGCGAGGTCTGAACCCAGGATTACGCCGTCATGCCGATATGCCAATGCATTCCAGCTTCCGGAGGTCATATAACTGGCAATATTAAATATCCTGTTTTCATTGGCTACATCTACACCAGAAAGGGTACCATTAATCTTGTTGCTCCCGTTTCTAAAAAAGACATTAATATTTACCTGCGGCGTTATGCCTATAACTTCTGGCTGTTTGCGCACCAGTGCCAATATCTCACCTGTATTTTTAATCCCTTCAGTATATTGAATTACTTTGGCATTTCTGATATTGATCGCTACGTTGCCTTTGTAAACTTGTTTAACCAGATTGGTATGGTCTACCGGGCCATCGTTGTAAATGCGGATGTGTGATATGGATGTGAAAGCTAACTCTGTCTGTATGTCGTTCACACCAGTCATAAAGCTATTCATGAACACATACATCGATATGCCAAAAGTTACCCCTAATATGGCCACTATGGTTTGCTTTATCTTAGAGGTTAGGTGTACTTTGGCTATTTTTAAGTTGGTAGCTAGCATGTTATTTTTGCTTAGGCATTATCAATGCATCATCAGTACTGATTCCGCCTGTTACTTCTGTCCATTCTAAAGTGCGTATGCCCGTTTTAACCTGCTTTTTCTTTTTACCATTTTTAAGCATTACATAATTGTCATTGATAAGATAATAGGAGGGAATTACCAAAGCATCTTTTTTTGTTTCAATGACAATATTGGCCTGCAGCTGTGTCCCATTCAGTAAATGTCCGGGATAATCTGTAAAAGCAGCTTCTACAATAAATGACTGCTGATCATTGTTAAAAGCAGGATATATTTTAGTGACTACCGCTTTAAAAATCTTATCTTTAATGCTATTGAGGGAAATTAAAGCAACTTGTCCTGGTTTGATGCGCTGTATATCATCTTCTGCGATATATAACTTAATAATCGTTTTACCTGCGCCAATTAAAGCAATTGCATCACCTTTTTTTACATAATCTCCTACTTTTTTGGCAACATTCATGATCACTCCGCCGGCTTTGCTATTCAGGCTGTTATAATCATTGTTTTGCTGTTGTATACGGTACTGTGAACTGGCATTTTGCTGGCTCAGTTCAACGTTGTGCAAAAGGTCGGTAAGGTTCTTCCTTAAAACATTTAAATTTGACAAAGATGACTGATACGTTAATAATGCATTTTCATAATCAGAGGTAGAAACAGCATGTGTTTTTACCAATCTCGAATAACGCTGTTCATTTAAGGAGTCTACGTGCTTTTTATCATTTGCCTGGTTGATCTGTATTTTTAGCTGTTCTATTTGCGGTGATCTGGGCGAGTTGTTAGTCTTGGCAAACTCCAGATTGGTAAGTGCATTCCCCACTTGTGTTTGCTGCACTTCGTTAGAAAGACGGAATAGCTGCTGACCGCTTTTTACCGTATCGCCCTCAGCAATATAAGCAGCTTTAATATATCCATCAGTATTGGCCATAACGCTGTACTGATCGTTATTTTCAAGATGTCCGCTTCCAAAAACGGCATCAACGATTTCTTTATGCTGCGGGATAATACTTTCTTGCTGCGTGCAGGCAGTAAACAGAAGGCAGAAGCCAAGCTGGGCAATTGCAATATTTTTGAATATGAGTAAGCCTTTCACGTTGTATGTTTTTTAGTCTCTTGATAAAATAGTTGCCTGGGTTGAAAATAACTGGGATAAATTGGTCAAATGTGCATTTTCTGCCTTTAAATAATCTTCAAATGCTTTAAGGTAGATATCCATATTAATGATCCCTTCCCGGTATTTTTCTTTGTTTAATGAAACGTTGGAACGGTATAGCAGGTAGCTATTTGCCGATGCCTGCGCCATATTTCTATAGAAGGAATAATTTTCCAACAGTAGCCTGTCATTGATAGCACTTTGTTCCTGCGCTGTTTTATATTGCATATCAGCTATCTGCTGCTGCACTAAGCTACTTTTATATTTATTGGTGTTGGTTAATCCTGTAAATATGGGCACATTTAGGCTTAAGCCAATATAACGGTACCCTGTCCATGCGCCGCTGCTAAAGCCAAGGCCAAAATCATTCCTAAACTGCTGTGCGCCCAGATATCCGTCAAATCCAAGTTTAGGATAGGCGGCTGATCGTTGTGAACGACTTTGTAGTGTTGCCAGGGTGAGTTGCTGGCGGTATACGTCAACACTTTTATCTGTAGACATATTGATTTTGCCCAGGTTGCTGATAGAATCGATGTTAAGTTCTTCTGTAATATTTAAAGCAGTGAATGCTTTTTCTCCCAATATGATCTTTAAGTTTTCTATACCCTGCTGGTAGGTTTGCTGACTTTGCGCCTCATTCTGCAGGACATTGTTGTAATTGATCATGGCTTGATTAACTGCCAATGCATCCGTGCTTCCTTCTTTTAGCCGCTGTTTGCTCAATGTAACCAGACTGTCGGCAAGAACCAGATCCTGTGCGCTTACTTTTATAGATGCTTTGCCTATAAGTATAGAAAAGTAAAGTTTGGCAGTCTGGTCTTTTAGGCTTTGTACATAAGATGTTTGCTCCAGGCGGGTAAGCATAATATTGTTTTTGGCAATGGCCGATTGTAAAATGGCCGACCAGTCGAATATGTTTTCATTGAGGGTAAGCCCCGTGTTGTACGTAAATTTTTTACCGAATTGTGCATAATAGGTAGTGCCTGGCTGGTTGATGAGGATCCCTGGAATAGGTGTTACGGCAAGATGTAAGTTATCCTGTCCATTAAAGCTGCCGCTAACATTTGGATACATAAATCCTTTGGAGGCTTTATGATTGTAGATTGCCTGTTTTACCTGCTGCTGATAAATAGCCTGGGTAGGGTTATTTTTAATTGCCCTGCTGATCACTTCTGGTAAGGAACCCAGATTTAAGGCCCCTGTTTCGGATTGCGCATTTACATTACTTTGAGAAAGTATAAATAAAGTGGTTATAAAAGTAAAAATGAACTTCATTGTTAAAACTCTTTTAAATATTTGATTAACATTTCTGCAATGATCTTTTTGCGGTTTTCTAAAAAGATATCCCAATTGTTATCTAATAACATGGTCATGTGACTCAGCATAGGGCGGGCAATAAATGGAAATACAGTTTCAGAAATAATGCTAACCATGATCTGTATAGGATGTATTGGCCTGATCTCCTCTTTTTCAATTCCTTCTCTAATCTGACGGATGAATAAAGTATCCCTAATTGCATTTTCTTGCATCGTATTGATAAATACTTCAGGATTATTACGGAGTTCATTAATGATAAACATCGGCAGATCGTTGTTCCTCTGCATAGAAGCAATATAATGATCTACTAATAAAGGAATCTTTTCTTCCCAGCTGGTCTGCTGATTAAGGATAGGCACAACTGAGGCTGAAAACTGCTTATAGGATAGCAGGAACACTTGCTTAAACAAAAGATCTTTACTTCTGAAATAGTAATGGAGCATTGATTTGTTAATACCGGCCTCATCTGCAATTTCCTGCATACGTGCACCAGCTAAACCCTTATGCTGAAAAACCCGCAATGCTGCATCAAATATTAACTCTTCTGTACTTTTTTGTTCCTCAACCATTAAGTTCAACCATTTGGTTGACAAAGGTAGATTATTTATTCAAATTATGGAAAGATGATAGGTGTATATTTATAAAAGAATGTATTTTAATGAGTTATATGTTTAGTTATATTATTATTATAAGTGGATCCAGGTTTAACACTGTCTGTTCCTGAATTTTCTTATTCAGATTAAGCCATTATAATAGTCTGAAATTGTAAATTCAATAGATCATGAGCGGTTTATGACCCCTATTAAACAATTATAATAGGTTTTAAATGAACAATTGTTTTTATAAGAATGTTATATTGTGATTATATAATTATTTTAAAATGGAAACAGAAGATCACATTCAACAATTGATCACAACAGCAAAGGCAATGGTAGCTGACTATAAAGGGCTGGTTGCAATAGATGAAAGCGTAGCGACCTTAAACAAACGTTTTGAAGGTGCAGGCATTGCTCAAACTGAAGAAAATAGAAGGGCTTATCGTGAAGTATTGATTACAACTCCCGGAATTGGGAATTATATTAATGGTGCTATTTTATTTGATGAAACAGTTTATCAAAAAACGGCTGCAGGTGTTCCTTTTCTCGAAGTGATGAAAAATGCAGGAGTGATACCAGGAATAAAGCTTGATGAAGGGACAGAAGATCTTCCTGGTTTTCCCAAAGAAAAAGTAACCAAAGGATTGGATGATCTTACGGAGCGGTTAACGGCTTATGCAAAACTGGGGTTGAAGTTTGCAAAGTGGCGCGCAGTTATTTTAATTGATGGGGCATTGCCTACTGAAGCTTGTTTGGTCAGTAATGCGCATGCGCTGGCAAGATATGCTGCTGCTTGTCAAAAGGCAGGGATCGTGCCAATCGTAGAGCCCGAAGTAATCATGGATGGTAGTCACAGTATAGAACGTTGTGCAGAAGTAACGGAGAGAGCTTTGCATATCTTATTTGAACAGCTTTATCTGCTTAACGTGAATCTGGAAGGTCTGATCCTGAAACCAAATATGGTACAGGCAGGTACAGATGCAACTATAAAAGGAGATGCTGATCAGGTGGCTGCACTTACTGTAGCCTGTTTGCGCAGTGCAGTTCCTGCTACCGTTGCCGGGATAGCCTTTCTTTCCGGAGGGCAGGATGCACTGGCCGCGACTAAAAATCTAAATGCCATCAATTCAACATATAAATCTGAATTGCCATGGCCAGTGACTTATTCTTTTTCAAGAGCCCTGCATCAGCCTGCATTAGAAATATGGAAAGGCGATCTGGAAAATACTAAAGCTGCGCAGGAATCTTTTCTTCAGCTGGCAAAGGACAACAAAGAGGCGAGGAGCGGAGAGTTTAAATCTGCTTAATGATATTTATAGGTGGAATGCTTAATTGGCATTGAGTATTCCACCTGATATTAGTTTTATTCAATACTGATCTTAAAACTGCCGGCTTTATTGCTTTCAGCAGTGATAGAAGAAAGTTGATTTGAAACTGTTCTTCCATAAGCATCAAAAATAGCAAGTCTTATATTTTGAGTTTGTGATGAAGTAATATTGATTTTTAGCTCAAAATCGGACACGTAATTAAACTGAACATCTTCATTGTTCTTTACTTTGACCGTATAATTATCATTTAGTATGGTGTAATTTAAAGTGCATTCATTGCATTCCACTCTGATCACTCCGTTCTTTTGTAAGATAACATTAGATAGAGGGTCAATTTCTGAATCTTTTTTACAGCTTGTAAATAAAAAGGGAATACAGAATAGCAGATAGATGATATTCCTATTTTTCATTACGGAATAAAAGCATTAATAATGCCAATTTTCAGCACATGGAAAGATGAAACGATTGGAAATATTAACCTTCAGCTATTGTTTTGAATTATAGAATGTTAAAAATGGACTTAAAAGTCATCTCTAATTCTGAAGTGATCAAAGGTTTTTTTAGTAACCGTATCACATAAGGATTGGCTTCTGCTTTGCGAATATCACCGAAATCAAGCGTTGACGAAAGCATAGCTACAAAACAATTGTCTTTTACGTCTGCAGGAAAGCGCTTAAAGTTATCCAGAAATTCAAAGCCATCCATTTCTGGCATCTGTATATCCAATAAGATAAAATTAGGCAGCTGATCAGGATGGTTGGCATGATCACTAAAATAATTTAATGCTTCTTCGCCTGATTGACATTGAATGATTTCGTCGAACAATTTAGAAATAAGAATAATTTTATTATTGATCTTTAGATCAATAATATTATCATCTATAAGCATGACCCTTATTGGTCTCTCCATATTAATTGCCATTTGGGATAGTAATTTTGAAAGTAGTACCCTGGTTTAAAGAAGACCGTACAGATATTTTTCCATCAATTTTATTCAACGCTTCCTTAACAATAAAGAGTCCTAATCCACTTCCTTTATTGTTTTTAGTTTTAAAGAACTGTGTAAATATTTTTTCAAGGTGTTCATTAAGAATACCGAGTCCATTATCTGTGATGGATATATCGGCTTTATAGGGGCTGATATCGATGTCGATATCAACAACTTTTTGATGTTCACTATCTTTTTGGTATTTAATCGCATTAGAGATCAGATTACCGAGTATTACTTCTATTCTAAATGCATCTCCAATAAAAACATTGGGTTGGTTAATGCTCAGGTTAAACTTAGTATCCCTGTCAGTATAGGAATAAAGATCTATAATTTCGTCCACCAATTTTTGGAAATTGATCTCACTATTATCCGATATGTTCTTATTGTTCTTATAGTACTGTAAAGTTTTTTGGATATAGTAGTCGAGTTTATTAGAACATGATTCTATTAATTCCCAATATTCCCCGCTTGAATTGTACAAGCCTTCCATTTTCACCAGGTTTACAATCCCTATTACAGATACCAGTGGAGCACGAAGTTCATGAGAAATACTATAGATAAACCTGTTCAGTTCATCATTCGTTTTTTCCAGTTCTTTAATTTTATTCCTCAGGTCTATTTTAGACCTGTAGGCATCATGTGCATTTTTTATAGAATTGTGCAATTCAAGGTCATTCCATGGTTTGGTAATATATCTGTAAATATCACCATGATTAATTGCATCCGCCAGCGCTGCAATATCTGTATATCCGGTTAAAAGTATACGTATCGGATCTGGATAGGTACTGGAAATGTTCTTAAAAAATTCCACGCCCGTAGTTTCGGGCATCTTTTGGTCGGCGATAATAACTTCTACCGGCAGGTTCTCCAGAACTTTTAATCCTTCTGCTGCTGAGTTTGCTGTGTAAATCTCATACTGTCTCCTAAAGCTTGCTTTAAAGGCAAGGAGATTGTTTTCTTCATCATCAATGTATAGAACTTTAACAGGCGAGCGAGTCATATTATCGATTGTTTACAGGCAAGGTAATAATAAATTCTGTACCATGATTTACTTTTGTAACAACATCAATATGACCTTTATGTTTTTCTATAATACTAAACACAATTGACAGTCCTAAACCTGTTCCTTCACCCACATCTTTTGTGGTAAAAAATGGTTCAAAAATCCTTTGTTTAACCTCTTCTGTCATTCCTGGACCTGAATCTTTAATGCTGATTTTCACATAGTTATCTTCCTGCCATGTAGACACATATAACTGTTCTCTCTGGCCTTGGTTCTCTTTGATTTTTATGGCCTGTATGGCATTAGTAATTAAATTCATAAAAACCTGATTAATTTTTCCGGGAAGGCATTCTACCAGTGGTAAAGGCTTGAAATCTCTGATAATATCAATATTTGGAGGAAGACTGCTTCTTAAGATGACCAGCGTAGAATCCAATCCCTCATTTAAATTAACAGGTTTAGTATCGCTTTCATCCAGCCGGCTAAAGTTTTTCAAACTTCTGATGATCTCTGCAGTTCTTTTTGCACCTTCTCCAATTCCGGATAATAAGGAATTGATCTCGGTTTTTATAAAATCCAGATCGATTTGTTTTTTAAATTTATTCACATTAGCAAGTTGCTCGTGAATATCTTTTTCAGGATCCAGATCTTCATATTGCTGAATAACATCATAGAGGTCATTAATATCCAGTGTAAGCGGTTTGATATTGGAGGTGACAAAATTGATCGGATTATTTATTTCATGTGCAATACCAGCTGTTAACTGGCCTAAACCGGCCATTTTTTCTGCATCTACCAATTGCGACTGGGCTTCTTTTAATTCTTTTAGGGTAACGTTTAAAGTAGAATTGGTGTTTTGCAATTCTTCTGTCCTTTTATCCACTTCAATTTCCAAAAGGACATTTTGTTCCTTGATCAGTCTTTCGTTTTCTTTGGATATATCCAAGGCCTGTTTTTGTGCCTGTTCATTCTCATTTCTAAAGAAATTGATCTTATCTGCCAGTGCAAACGAAAGCAGGGTGATCTGTATAACGGAACCAATTTCAAGAATATAAGAAGTAAAAGTATTATAGGGAACAATATTGAAATTCCTGAGTACAAAAATGATAATAGAGGCCAGGAATATAGAATACCCAATAAGAAAAAATACAGCAGGACGGTATCCCTTTTTCCTGATCACGTTGGCTACATATAAAACGTATAAGGACCCGGATAAAGCTGTTACCTGCAAGATGTCAATACTCAGGGTAAAATGGCTGAGCATGCCTGCAATACAAGCTACAGCATATAAAACTACCAGCACATCTATTCCATAATCTAACCTGGGCGTGTATTTTTTGGTCTGCATGAATTTTTTCAGGAAGATGATTGTAGATAATCCCGAAAAAAATGGAATTAATACAGAGCTGTAATTGGCCATCCAGGTACTGTCTGGCCAAAGAAATTTATAAGCGAGCCCCTGAAAAGTGAATTGTGTAAGGCCCACAAAAAAGATATAAACGATATAATAAAAATAACTGGAATCCCTAACTGTAAAAGCTACAAAGAGATTGTAGATGATCATGATCAGAATGATACCTGCATACATACCAAAAAAAAGATTTTGGATCAGGTTTTCATTTAAAATAGAATGTTCTGTACCGATTAGCAGTGGCAGCTGAATCTGGTCTTTTGAGCTTACGCTCAGATAAAATACCTTCGAACTGTCTTTTTGAATAGTAACTGGAAAAATATAATTAGGGTTGTCAATTATCCTGTCATTATATTTTTTGTATTCCCCAAGGCTGATGGTATCCCATTTACCATAACTATCTTTATAATATAAACTGATCTTGTCAATGGAAGGCTGCTCTGCCATCAGGAAAAGCTTTTCTGTATTGGACAGGTTAAGGATATTAAGCTTAACCCATATGGTGGCCGTAGTAATTCCTAAATTTGGAACTCCACCTGTAGAGTTTTTAAAAATCTGCATTGAAGCCTTGTTAAAAGGCATCTTTCCACTTTGATCGATATAGATAGGCAAGCCTTTATTTAACTTTACCAGTTCTCCGGAATTGTTAAAAATTAATTGTTCCGGATTTGCTGCAGCATAAGAAAGATCTTTTAGCGTTAGCAAAAGAAAGAGTAAAAACAATACTTTTTTGATGTTCATTTTTATAGATTGGGAATCTTTAAATTATATTCAACGGGATAGGTTCCTTTAGGGCCTATCTCATCGTTAAATTGATGAGGGCTTTCCCTTAATGACAGCATTTTTCCTCTTTCAGTTTCAGTAGCTAAGCTTAGATCATGAATATTCTCAAGGCGCATCACAGTGGCTACAAGATCTTCTTTTGGATAGTAGAATAACCCATCGTTACCTAATGATTTTTCTATGCTGCAGCCTAATCTGATGCCCATTTTAACGGTAATAGGCGCACACAATACAAAAAGACTGACTACAGGGAGCTGTGATGCAATAGCAACACCCACTCTCGATAGGATATAACTTCCAATTCCCATACCAGCCACCTCTCTCGAATTCCACAGCCCGCAAATCTCGCAGGTACCCCCTCTAAGCTGGTCGGCCTTGATCATATCGTAAATTTTAGGATCATATTTTCCAATGGCTGTTTCTATAGGAAGGGGGTATGTTCCATCTCCGACCACCTGTACCCTGGCGCCTCCATAAACCATCTTTGTTTCCTGGTCTTCCACCAGGATCACAACTGTATTATAATCTTCTACCCAATCTTGTCTGTTAGACGTGATCTGAGTTATGCCATATATTTCAAGCAGTCTTTTATGACCAACAATAAATTTTTGACAAGCTTCAGGATCATCTGGAGCTCTGAATGTTCTAATGTGTATCATTGTCTCCGTTTGTTTGAATAATGGTGTTGAACTTACTGGTAAACAATTCATCAAAATCAACAAAGAATCTGCCTGATAATGTAAACTGATCAAGAAGGATCTTTCTGCTGATGTCTGTGACCATTGCACCGCCAAGAGTAACTGCAGAAGCCAGTTGAGGCCATCCTACAATGGTTTTGTTCATTTCACCCAATGATCTCTTCATTGCTTCAGACAGGTTCTCAAATCCAATGATCTTAGCCAGATAACCTACCTTTTCTGGAATAGTTAAGTTGTTTAGTTTGTGATTAAGCTCTTCAGGGCTCAGCTCTTCGAGGTCATTAACCGTTCCATGGAAAATATGACGGCCGGGTTCAAGGTCAAATCGTTCCACATCCAGCATTCCTTTATCGTTGGTGTCCATTACCACAGGTACGCCAAGTGCTTTTGCTTTGATACGGCTTAATACTTTAATATCAATTCCGTCACACTCTTCAACAAGAATATCAAGCTTGCCTCCCAGCATAAAGAAATCATCAATATTTTCATTGGTAATTCCGTCAGTATAACATACAACGTTAATAAATGGATCAAGCTCGGCAATTTGCCTTGCAGCGACCACTGCTTTATTGAGTCCGAGATCCTGAACATTGACTTTAATGCGGTTCATGTTACTCAGTTCAATATCATCAAAATCAGCTAAACGAAGTTCTCCGCAAGTCCGTTCCATCGTTAATGTTAATGCAATACTTTGCCCAACAGATAAACCTATAATCCCAATTTTTTTTGTTTTTAAAGTTTCAATTTCTTCAGTGGTGATCTTATAAACATTTCTATTGGTTCTTACTTTAATAAATTCGTCTTCATCCAGCGTGTGGATCACCTTATTTGACCATGGAAAATATATCCAGACACCATATTTCTTAAGATCGCCGTTTACATGTGCTGCAACGAGTTGGCTGGATTCTTCCTTAGTTAGTTTCTTTTGTGGATTGCTTAACTTAATTAATTCGGCCAATTGACCTTCTAAAGTATCGTAGACAAAAATATTTGAGTCCTTTTCTAATAAAATATTGAATCTCTTTTCATCTTCCTGGTCATTCAATCTAAAAAAAACAGGCTTGTAAATCGTCAGCTTGTCGGGTAAATTACTACTTGAATAAATGTTATCCATTTTGTTATCTTGAGTGGGCTTTTAAGTAAAATTGCAACGCGCGTAAACTTGAAATAATTTTTATCCGAAATTAGTTTTTTAGAATTTATAAAAGCAATATATTTAACAAAAAAATCGAACACACACAAATGAATTCCGATACTCCAATTAATGTACTGTATGTGGATGATGAAGTTCATAATCTTAACTCTTTTAAAGCCGGCTTTAGAAGAAAATTTAATATTTTTACGGCAGAATCTGCTGTAGAAGGTAGAAAAGTATTAGAGAATGAGCTGATTCATATCATTATTACAGACCAACGGATGCCAGTTACTACTGGTATTGAATTTTTAGAATCCATTATTCCTGATTTTCCTGATCCAATCAGGATATTATTGACCGGTTATGCAGATATCAATGCCGTTATTGATGCAATTAACAAAGGTCAGGTATATAAATATATCCAGAAACCATGGATGGATGAAGATCTGAGAATTAATATTGAAAAAGCATTTGAGATTTATTCCCTGAGAAAGGAAAATAAAGAATTGACCGAAGCTTTATTAGTAGCCAATAAACAGCTGGAATTTTTGCTGAGACAGAACCTGCTTTCGTAGTTTTTAATAAAAAAATGCAATGGTAATTATATATCCATTGCATTTCTATATTTTACGATTAAAGTTCTTTTCTAAGCCTGGCAACAGGAATATTCATCTGCTCTCTGTATTTTGCAACAGTTCTTCTGGCGATATTATAACCCTGATCTTTTAAGATCTCTGTTAATTTTTCATCTGCCAGTGGTTTGCGTTTATCTTCATTCCCAATACAGTCTTCCAGAATTTTCTTCACTTCTTTATTGGATACTTCTTCACCACTTTCAGTCTGAATAGCTTCAGAGAAGAAAGATTTTAGCAGAAAAGTACCAAATTCAGTTTGAACATACTTAGAATTCGCCACTCTGGATACTGTTGAGATATCCATATCAATTTTATCAGCAATATCTTTCAGGATCATCGGACGCATTTTGCGTTCATCTCCTGTAAGCAGGTACTCATACTGATATTGCATAATTGCATTCATGGTTTTTAAGAGGGTTTGCTGACGTTGTTTAATGGCATCAATAAACCATTTTGCAGAATCTAATTTTTGTTTCACAAACTGTACTGCCTCTTTTAATTTTTTATCTTTTTGTGCGGCTTTATCGTAATGCTCGAACATATCGATGTAAGAGCGGCTTACTCTAAGCTCTGGTGCATTTTTTGAATTTAACGTCAAAATAAGTACAGAATCATTATTGGAGATATGAAAATCTGGAATAACCTGCAGCTGTTTGGTGGTTACCTGGTTTGAATCGCCGGGTTTAGGATTTAGGCGTAAGATCTCGGCAATAATTTCCTTCAGGTCCTCACTGTTTAAGCCCAGGGATTTTTCCAGTTTATCATAATGTTTCCTGGTAAATTCATCCAGGTAGTTTTCTACGATTAAAATGGCTTTCTGTATAATAGGATTTAAGGGGTCCTTTCTGCGCAATTGCAGGGTAAGGCATTCCTGAAGATCTCTTGCAGCAATGCCCGGAGGATCAAAACTCTGGATAACCTTTAGCATTTCCAATACATCTTCTTCTTCTACCATCGCATTTTGTGAAAATGCAAGGTCATCGATCATGGACGTAATGGGTCTTCTTAAATAACCGTCATCATCAAGGCTGCCAATAATCTGTTTACCGATGATAAAATCTTGGTCTGAAAGCGGAACAAGGTCGAGCTGTTCCTGCAGACTTTCAAAAAAAGTACTCTCTATAGCTATAGGGGTTTCTTTTTTTTCCTCGTCATCATCGCTGTTATTATAGGACGTGCTGTAATCATTTCCGCCGTCATCCTGTAAATAATCATCTACATTAAATTCATCAGTACTTTCTTCTTTTGAGCCTCCGTCAAAATCCTCGGGAGTATCATTAAGATCATCATATTCTCCTTTAGGTTCTTCCGCAATCATTAAGCTTGGGTCTTCCAGAGCGGGATTTTCTTCTAATTCTTCTTTTATACGGGTATCAAGGGAAACAGTAGGAACCTGCAGCAATTTTATAAATTGAATTTGCTGAGGAGATAATTTTTGAAGTAATTTTTGTTGTAAATGTTGTTTAAGCATGTTTTGTAGAGAAGGTATTTTGACCCGTTTCAAAAATAAGCATTTGGTTTAGATATAAACTATAGAGTGGTGCTATTATTATGATTCCATCATTATTTAAGGCAAAAAGACATATTTTCTAATATATTTTATACTTTTAAATGATAAGTGACCACAAATAAAATTTCTAATTATGAGTTTCGTTAAAGAATTTAAGGAGTTTGCCGTAAAAGGCAATGTAGTTGACCTCGCAGTTGGGGTAATTATAGGGGGAGCATTTGGCAAAATTGTAACCTCTATGGTTAATGATTTGATTATGCCTCCTATAAGTTTGTTGATCGGGGATAAAGGTTTTACAAACTTTTATATTCCGCTGAATGAAAAAGTGAAGGCATTTGTATTGGCCAATCCTAATGCATCTCTTGAAGATGCGAAAAAAGCGGGGCCGGTTTTTGCCTGGGGTAACTTTGCTACAGAGGTAATCAACTTTATCATTCTTGCATTTATTATATTCCTGATGGTAAAAGCAATCAATTCGATGAAACGTAAAGAAGAAGAGACTCCAAAAGTTGAACCGGCACCTACAAAAGAAGAAACACTGTTAACGGAGATTAGAGATCTGCTGAAAACAAAAGCGTAATAATCATAAAGGGAGTGGGTTATTCCCATTCCCTTTAATTTGCTGCAGGAGTAGTCGTAATAATCGTGTAATCTCCTAATTCAGCTTGTTTTTTCTTATCCTGGTCATCCAATGTAGCAGTAGAGAAACATGAAATGTTGGCTATCTTTAATTTGGGGGCATATCTTTTTAATTGAGTCACTATCCCGATCCGCTCATCACTGTGAAACCTCCCATTGAGGTGAAAGATTTTTTTCTTAGGATACAAGGCATTGTATTTTGATATAGACCATGCCATGGTAGCATCCCATAAATTCTGCGTCTGGTAAATCTTCATGCTTCCCATATCATGCCCTCCAAGGGTTTCCATGAACTTTTCATGGTATCTGCCCGTAGCTGTATCAATAGGTAATGGAGGTAAAAAAGCTTTGGAAGCAGCGGGAAACTCATTTAGTTTTTGTAAACCTCCCATAGATACTGCATTGCTGTATCTTGTTGCTGCGTTAGCAGCAATGATATCGGTTTTATTCAATTTTGCGAGGTTGATGAGCTGTTTATAATCAGGGTAGTTGTTCCATGCCCTTGCTTCTTTGATGAAATTTTTCTCAGAAATAAGGTCCAAAAGATATTCACTCATGACTGGCTGTACATCGGTAGAAAACATTTCCATTGATAAGGCTGTTCCAGGATAATCCAGCAGCATTTTACCAAAAATCTGTATTTCTGCCTGATGGCCGATAGAGTCATTATGCTCTTCACCAAATATTAACACATCAACATTTTTTAAATTCTTAACCAGTTCTTCTACAGTGATGGTTTTACCAGTTTTTGTTTCATGTATCTGGTAAGCCTGATTGGTGTCTTGTGCAAAAATAATTGCGGGCAAGATTAGCAATAACAGCAATAAAAAGGTTTTATTCATAAAGAAAGATATTTGTGAATGCTTTATACCCTTCAAATTAACGTATAATTTATTCATTAGCCTATCTTCTTTTGCAGGTATGATACTCTGCTGATGATCTGTTTTTTTGCCAGCACTAATTTCCTGAAGAAATTTACCGGTAAAAAAAAGGTCTTCACCGGCTTTTTACCTTTGTACAGCGGAGCGGTATTTAGAAATTGGGCCACAGACCTTAGTTTAGATGAAAATTAATGTAATGGAAACTTATAAAAACACAGATAGCTGGTATAACAGGATGGGAACCGGCTTCATTCTTTTAGTAATCGGATTAGTATTTTTTTTAGGGAATTTTGGTATTGAAGTTCCTGACTGGATTTTTAGTTGGTCGACACTAGTATTTGGAATTGGATTATTTATCGGATTTAAACGTAACTTTCAAGGGGGTAAATGGCTTGCCCTGGTATTGATAGGTGGTTATTTTACCATAGAGCATATGATCGGTGTAGATCTTTCTGACTACTTTTTCGCCTTTGGCTTCATTGCCCTGGGAGCGTACTTATTGTTGAAATCGAATCATAAGCTTGATTTTAAACATGAAAAGGCACCAGTAAATTTTAATTAAATTAAGATCATGCGTACTTATAAAAATACAAACAGCCAGGCCAACAGGATGGGGAGTGGCTTAATTCTCTTAGTGATTGGCCTGATATTTTTCCTGAGGAATTTTGGAATTGGAGTTCCCAATTGGATTTTTAGCTGGTCTACCATGCTTATGGGAATTGGTCTGATCATTGGATTCAGACATAACTTCAAAGGGAATGGATGGCTGATCATGGTCTTGATAGGCGGATATTTTACGGTAGAAAAGATGACGGACATGGATCTGTCTCATTACTACTTTGCCATAGGGTTTATTATTCTCGGATTGTTTTTGATCCTGAGACCAGGCAGAGGCCATGATTTTAATTGGAAAAAGAAACCTTTGGATTTTAATTTTGGGGATACCACTAATGATCAGGTTCCGGGAAATGAGCAAGTAGGAGATGAAAATGACTATATAGATTCTGTTAATGTATTTGGCGGAACTAATCAGCAGGTCTATTCGAAAAGCTTTAAAGGTGGAAATGTAACCTCAATTTTTGGCGGATGTGAGCTGGACCTTACCCGTGCTGATTTTGAAGGGACTGTTAGCCTGGATGTAGTAGCCATATTTGGAGGAGTAAAAATTATAATTCCTCCAAACTGGATCATAAAATCTGAAATCACCCCCTTGTTTGGTGGAGTAGAAGATAAAAGGTCTGTTACTCCATCTGGAATAGAGCCGCATAAAATATTAAAAATAAAAGGCGTCGCCTTGTTTGGCGGGATAAATATCAGGAACTTTTAAAACGATTGATTGTGACGAATAATCCTCTGTTAAGCAGAACCATACAAAAGTCGGCAGCTACATTATTCCTGGCCTGGATCATCGCATTTGTGCTGCTATTTTATTATACATTGAATTTTAACTGGTTCGCATCAATTGCAGACAGCTTAATCACTAATGTTTTTTTAGGGCTTTGCTGCCTGGTTTTAAGTCTTGTCTTAAGATTTTATCAGCCAAAGCAGGAAATCGTTCTATTTGTGATTATACTCACTTTGGTGTTATCTGCTGCAACCGCCTTTCTCAGCAGATTTTTATTGAGCAGTCTCTTTGTTAATTATCAGAGTTATATACTTTTTCTAAATTTCTCTCTTCCTTTCCGGTTTATCATCCTATTTGTTTTCTTAGCGTGGTGTGCCTTTGCCAATGTGCTATGGTACCGGTTGGAAGAACAGTCGGAAATGAAAGAACGTTTATTTGCTGCACAGAATTTAGCTAAAGAAGCAGAGTTAAATAAACTGCGCCACCAGCTGCAGCCCCATTTTTTATTCAACAGTTTAAATTCTGTTTACGCACTTACTATTGTTAATCCAAAAGAGGCGGGTGTAATGATCACTAAACTTGCTTCTTTTTTAAGAGGCACTTTAAAAAGAGACGACGAGGTTTGGGTGAGTGTGGCTGAAGAAATGGAGTATATTCAGTTATATCTAGATATTGAAAAGGTAAGGTTTAGCCACCGTCTTAATCTGGATATACAGATCGATGAAAATACGCTCGGCCTGTCTTTACCGGGAACATTGCTGCAGCCTATTGTAGAAAATGCAATTAAATTTGGTCTATATAACACCTCTGGTGCTATATTAATTTCTGTATTGGTGCAGGTTGAAAATAATTTATTAAAGATCAGTATACAGAATCCATATGATCCCGAAGTGAAGTCTGCAGGAGGGACAGGATTTGGTTTGACGGCAATCAGGAGAAGGTTATATTTGCTCTTTGCAGATAGCAGTCTGTTGCAAACGGCTTCTCTGGAAGGAAACATTTACTTGACTACGCTTAAAATACCACAGAAAATATGATCAGAACTATACTCATTGATGATGAACCTTTGGCAAGGGATGTGGTAAAACATTACCTGAATAATTTTCCTGATATTGAAATTGTTGCAGAGTGCAGTGATGGTTTTGAAGGAATAAAGGCCATTGCACAGCATCACCCTGATTTTATTTTTTTAGATATACAAATGCCCAGAATCAATGGTTTCGAAATGCTGGAACTGGTAGAAAATCCTCCTGTAGTGATATTTACCACTGCATTTGATGAATATGCGATTAAGGCTTTTGAAGTTAATGCGGCAGATTACCTGCTCAAACCTATTGATCAGGAAAGATTTGAACAGGCGATGCATAAATTACCCGCCAGATTAAGACAAACAGCGCTCCCTGCAGATCTGCTGGAAACAGCCGCGATGAGTCCTGCACAGCATAATAGAATCGTGGTGAAAACAAATGGCGTGATCAAAATTATTCCTGTGGCCGAAATTCATTATTTTGAAGCTGATGATGATCAGGTAAAAATAAGTACAGCCGACGGGCATTTTTATAAGAATAAAACAATGAGCTTCTTTGAGCATACGCTCGATAATGAGCAGTTTGTACGGATTCACCGCTCTTATCTGATTAATTTAGTACAGGTAAGTAAAATAGAGCTTAAAGAGAAGGATAGTTATGTAGTACTGCTTAAGTCAGGCATTTGGCTGCCGGTAAGTAAGACCGGTTACCTCAAATTGAAAACATCTTTGGGTTTATAATCATCAAAAAATAAAAACATAGCAGGAATCTATTGCAATTAAGAAAAAATCACGCTATATTTGCACCTCTTATTTAAAAAAATAATAGTTAAGATATCATACAGTTATGAAAAGAACATTCCAACCTTCGCAAAGAAAGAGAAGAAACAAACACGGCTTCCGCGAAAGAATGGCTACAGCAAACGGTAGAAGAGTATTAGCTTCTCGTCGTGCAAAAGGAAGAAGAAAATTATCAGTTTCTGACGAACGTCGTCACAAAGCATAATTTTGATTGCTGCACTTTAAGTGCAAGCAGATCATTATATCTGCAAATATGCGATCAAAAACATGAAGACATTTACCAAAGAAGAACGGTTATGCAGCAGGACATCATTAGACCTGCTATTTAAGAACGGTTCTTCTTTTTTATTGTATCCTTTTCGCTTGTCTTACTTATTTGTGCCGGTAAAAAGCAATTTTCCTGCACAGGTAGTGATCAATGTATCCAAGAAAAGGTTTAAGCGTGCACATGACAGAAATCTGATCAAGCGCAGAACGCGTGAAGTTTACCGGCTGCACAAATCTGCAGATCTGTATCCTCTATTAAATCATCCGGATCAAACCTTATTGCTGTCTATCCAATTTATTGGCAAAGAACATCATGATTATGAATTCTTTGAAAAGAAACTTACCAATGCTTTTAAAAAGCTGATCTTAACCATTGGAACAAATGAAACTGATTAAGCAGATCATTGGCTGGTTTTTTTTAGGTATAATTAAGTTTTATCAATGGTTTTTATCTCCGGTTTTAGGTGCTAGCTGTCGTTTTACGCCTACCTGTTCGCAATATGGAATTGAAGCGATCAAAAAATACGGCCCTTTTAAAGGAGGCTGGCTTACACTTCAGCGTATCGGCCGCTGTCATCCATGGGGGAAGCATGGCCACGACCCCGTTCCATAATTTAAAATGAATTATATTTGTCTCAATGGCTATTATTCTCCAAATTGAAACAGCAACACAAGTGTGTTCTGCTGCCCTGTCTGTAAATGGTAAAACCATAGGATTAAAGGAACTTGCTGCCCAAAACATCCATGCTGGAAGTTTAACATTATTTATTGAGGAAGTCATGAGCAATGCTGGGGTTGCCTATGCAGATCTTGATGCTGTTGCGGTGAGCAGTGGCCCGGGGTCTTATACCGGCTTGCGGATTGGCGTGTCTACAGCTAAAGGAATTTGTTTTGCTATCGAAAAGCCTTTGATTGCGGTGAGTACGCTAAAGATGATGGCGAAAGGGTTTTTAGATACTGCTGAAGGTTATACAGGCTTGATCTGCCCAATGATCGATGCCAGAAGGATGGAAGTGTTTACCGGTCTGTATGACGGCTTGCTTCAAGAGGTATTACCTGTAAGCGCTAAGATCATTGATGAATTTTCCTACCAGGAAGAGTTAGCTGCACAACAGATTACTTTTGTTGGCGATGGAGCAATGAAGTGCAGGGATTCCATTATTTCAATAAATGCGCAGTTTTCAGCTCTTAATTTTAATTCGGCAGTTCATATGAGCGCATTGGCCGATGAGGCATTTACCGCTGGTCATTTTGAAGATGTTGCGTATTTTGAACCTTTTTACCTCAAAGATTTTGTAATTACACCACCCAGAAAAAAGGTCTAATCTCCATCCTTTCTAAACATCCTAAAGAACTTATGGAAGAAGCCGGTTTCATTGGCGCCGTCTCCAACACCAGGCATATAACTGCTATTCTGCGGATGTTCTACTACGTAACCAAATTTAATGCCTACTCCTAAATAAACGGATGCCCCGGTGTATCCAGTATTCACATGCGCTACTTGTCTGATCGCTGCTGTTTTTAGAAAATTGTCGCTGCCTAAAAAGAATTCAAAGTTTGGTGTCTGGTACATTCCCTGTATACCCATCATCATAAACCCGTTCATGTTATAATCAGGGGAGAGACTTACTGAATATTCATTGAATTTAAAATTGTTGACTAAAACTATGTCTCCTCCAGAATAAAAGAGATTTTTTGAAACAATGAAATTTGGTTTATAAATGCCGAATGTTTTCGAGATCAGGAAATCTGCCTTCGCATTTGTTGCCGTGTAAAAACTTTTTTGACGGTCAGAATTGATGAAGAGATCTTCTAATTCCCGCTCTAAGGTGTTGGGAGATACAATGGCTGATGGCTCGTTAGGATCTTGTGCTACAGTTACCGATCCATTATTAACTGCAATAGAATGGGATTCTTTATTCCATTTGATGAAACCAAGGTCTTTAATATTTCCCATGATAAAGAAGCCGCTTTTGGAAGTATAAGTGGTACCAAAACTGGCAGACAGCCCGGGGTTTTTAAAATCAGGTAAAAATGTTTTACTGGAAAGCTCACTTGCACGCAGGTAATTAGATTGATAATTTCCTGTTAGTCCTACATTCAGTGTGTTTACTGCAGGATCTACGGTTAAACTAGATTGTGTGATCTCTGCTTTATTATAGGTTATCCCGCTAAGTAAACTCAGCTTTACGCCTAAAGCCAGTCGCTTATCAATATTTTCCCGATAGGTCATACTAAACTGGTGGTAAGATTGCCCATAACCATTACCGTTGAACAAAGAGTTTTGCGAATGATCAAATTTACTGTAATCACCAAAAGCTGCCAGTGTTTCATTGGTATAATCAGCATAACCATCAGAGCGTACTTGCCAGGAGAAACCTAATTCTTTGTGGAATTTATAAGATTGGAATATTCTAAAAGTTAAGAGGTAGATATTAGAATTCTGAATCAGTTTATTCCTGTTATTATTGCCAATGGGGATATTATCTGTATTGTAATTACCACTATGGATCAGATTGCTTAATACATATTTTGATTCTCCTTTATTGGATGCATTCAGGCCAAAATAGGGAAGCAGAAAATTTGACGCAAATTGTCTGGAAGAATCCAGTGCGAATGTAGTTTGTGCAGGGTTTTCAAAAGCGTCAAATAGTGTTCTGGTATTAAACAGCCCGTATTCCTGTGCTTTAATTTGTGTTGATATAGTTAATAAAATAAAAAATGTAAGGTATCTTTTTACCATATTTTGAAATTATTCTTAAATATGATCATTTAAACATAAAAACCAATTATTAAGGGAGTTAAATATTTGTGATCGTATCTACCTAAAGACCTAAAAGATTGTGGTACAGCTTTATTTTTGAAGATTGGAACCACCTGCAGTCACTTTCTCCGTACTATCGGGAACGGTATTTAATAACAAATTGGTCTCAAAAATTCTCTTGTCGCCACTCAGCTGATAGATAAAGGAACTGAATCTTCCTAAGTTTTGTTTCCCGGTAAAATAATGATGGTGTGTAGTATAAATATTATTTCTAATCAGTTCAGTGGAATTTTTAGGATTAACATAAAATGTGATACTGGCATTACTGGAAATCTGACTGTATAGATTAATATAATCTGGAGTATTAATCAGCAGACGATTAGCTTTATAAGCTTCTAAAAACTCATGAAGTGAACTGGGCTGATTGGAGCAGACCAGGTAATTGTCGATAATCGTATAATAAGGCTTATTGTATTTTTTAAAGGGCTCACCAAAATAACAATAAAGAATTCCTGGTACCTTAATGAGTTTAAGGTCCTGATCATAATCTTCACTGATATCTAGTAACAATTGTTTAACCCTATCTCCATTACTTAAATTAATAGCGACAAGATCTGAACCAGATTTTAATTGAAAAGTAATGAGTTGGTTTTTGAAATATACAGGAAATATCCTTTCTGCATCCAGATGATATTGGTCTCTGGTTTTAGTAATGATCTTTTTTATTTTATATGCTTCTTTATGAGCCATGAACCATCCGTTCAATGATATTCTCCATATTTTATAATCAGGTATAGAAAAGAGCTTAAAGTTTGCTGTATTTTCTGGAAGCAGGTTATCTATACTATTTTTTTGCGGTTCCTGGTTAGTGAACAGGTACAGATAACTGTTCTTATCATTGATAAGAGAGTTGCCGCTGAAGAATACCCTTTCCCTGCTAAAATTATAATTTAGTGCAGAAAATGAATTCTGACCGTTAAATACAGCCAAATTGCCACTTAAGGCTGCGGGCAGAACGGATTGGAGGAGTGCAGGGATCTTATTGAAGTCGATATAAAGATTGCCCACACTGTTTTTACTCATCTTATTATTGGATTGTATAAAAGTGATAAATTCCTTTGATTTTTGCGGATTGACAGCTATAGCTGTTTTTACCTGAGTCACTTTATTCGATAAAAGAATCAGATTTTTCTCTACGCCCAAATAGAAAAAAGTGCTGTCGTTCACTATTAATTTCATCACGCCAGCTGTGTCAGCTACCCTGATTCCATTAGCTGTTAGTGCATCCAGCAGTATTGATTTATCCTGTTTATCGTTTAACTGCGTACTGATCAGGTAATCTATTTGTTTATTTTGACCAGCAGAAAAACTAATAAAAATGTCTCTCTTCGCGATTAAAGCATTAATAGCAATATTAGACACAATTTTATCTTTTAATAAGCTCAGTTCATTAAACTGAGCGTCTCCAATTAGCTTTTGAAAAAAATCCTGACCTTTTAATGTTTCAAAAACACTTTTGTCATTCTGGAAGGAAAAAATAAGGCCTGAGTTTTTTGTGGCAGCATATAAACTTACTTCATGGTAAGAATGTTCCTGGTTCAGTTTTGAAAAATATAGATAAGCCATCCCTATCATGGCGAGGGATAATATAATAAGGGTTAAGTATATTCTTTTCATCGGTGTGTATGCAAATTTAATCTAATAGTTCGATTAAGATGAGCCTGCTTCAGATTATATCTTATAAAAAACATGCTTTATGTTATACAGGTTTCATTTATGACAAAAAACAATTAATAACTGATGAAAATGTAATCCTGTTTCTTAATTTTGTGAGAGCAGATAACGCTGATATAAATGAATAGACGAATAATTTTAACTGCTTCTTTTTTTGGTGCAGTTGCGGTAATACTGGGAGCTTTTGGTGCACATAGTTTGAAAAACGTACTTTCAGCCGATGCATTAGCGATATGGACCAAAGGAATTGAATACCAGTTTTATCATACTTTTGCCCTTCTTTTTTTATCTACGTTTAACCGGTTCAGAACAAAGCTTGTTGACCTTTCTTATTTTTGCTTTACTATTGGGATCGTGTTTTTTTCAGGCTCCCTTTACCTGCTTGCCACACGGGATATTTCTCATATTGGATTAATGAATATCATTGGACCAATTACCCCTTTGGGCGGGTTATTACTGATTACAGGATGGGTACTTCTATTTTGTGCTGCTTTAAAAAACAGGTAAATGCAGGAAACCAATGATCTTGATTTTGTAGAAAGGGATACGCTCTTTATAGAGGTGATCCTGCCGCTTTCGCTTGCGAAAAATTATATTTATCGCGTGCCTTTTAGTTTGAATGAACATATTGCCATTGGCAAAAGGGTGATCGTTCAGTTTGGAAAAAATAAGATCTATGCTGCGCTGATCAAACAGATCAGTCATTCTGCACCAGAACTGTACCAGGCAAAATATATTGTTGATGTAATAGATGAATATCCGGTAGTAAATATGCAGCAGTTCCGTTTTTGGGATTGGATGACTGATTATTACCTTTGTAATGAAGGCGATGTGATGGCTGCGGCTCTTCCTGCAGGCTTAAAACTGGCCAGTGAAACCATTATTATTCTTCGTGATGATGTGGCTATGGAAAGTATTACCATCACGGATAAAGAGACTGCCCTGATCGCTGCTTTAGAAAAGCATAAACGCCTAACAGTAGACCAGATTTCCAGCTTGCTGGGACAGAAGACGGTATTTCCTATCATCAAATCTTTGTTAAACAAGGAAGTGGTCTACATTGCAGAAGAAGTCATAGAAAAATATAAGCCCCTGCTAAAGTCGTACATTACTTTAAGTCCATTTTACCAGGAAGAAGACAACTTAAGACAGCTTTTTGATCTACTGGAAAGAGCGCCCAAACAATTGGATGCATTGCTGGCTTATCTAAAACTTTCTAAATCCGGAATTGAAATCTCCAGGCAGCAATTGCTGGAAGAAAGCAACTGCGGGCAGGCTGCACTAAAATCATTGCTGGATAAAGATATTTTTTCTCTCCGGAAAAAAGCGGTAAGCCGCCTGCAGGATGAATCTGATGAGCTCATATTGAATTTTAAATTAAGTGACGCACAAAATACAGCGTTAACCAGTATCCAAAATGAATTTCAGTCTAAAGACGTGGTATTGCTTCATGGCATTACTGCATCTGGTAAAACGCAGGTTTATATCAGGCTGATTGAAGAAGCTATTGCAACTGGAGGGCAGGTATTATTCCTGCTGCCAGAAATTGCATTGACTACCCAGATTGTAGAAAGGATAAGACGTTATTTTGGCGATGCTATTGGCGTTTACCATTCCAAGTTTAATGACAATGAACGGGTAGAGATCTGGAACAGCGTGATCAATGGAAAATATAGAGTAGTACTGGGAGCACGCTCTGCTGTATTTCTGCCATTTAATAACCTCAAACTGATTGTAGTTGATGAAGAACATGAATCATCCTACAAACAGAATGAGCCAAGCCCCAGGTATCAGGCTAGGGATGCTGCGGTTTACCTGGCCCATCTGCACCAGGCAAAAATTGTTCTGGGTTCTGCTACTCCTTCTATCGAAAGCTATTATAATGCGCTAAATCATAAATATGGATTAGTAACCTTAAGTGAAAGATTTGGTGGGGTAGAGCTTCCTGTACAGCAGGTGGTAAGTATATCTGAGGAAACGAAAAGAAAAAAAATGGTTTCCTATTTTTCCAGTGTTTTAATTGATGATATTACGGCTACGCTGGCTAAAAAGGAGCAGGTAATCTTATTTCAGAACAGGAGGGGATATGCAACTATTCTGATCTGTAAAACCTGTGGTTTCGCTCCTAAGTGTGTAAATTGTGATGTAAGTCTTACCTTTCATAAGAGCAGCGGAAGGCTGCATTGTCATTATTGCGGTTACCATGAAAGCAGCATGAATATTTGTCCTGCCTGCGGTTCTGTGCATATAGAACAAAAAGGATTTGGTACAGAAAGAATAGAAGAAGAGCTGAGTCTGATCTTTCCAGAAGTAAAGATCGCAAGGCTAGATGTGGATAGTACCAGAACTAAAAATAGTTTGCAGAAGATCATTGGCGAATTTCAGGAAAAGAAGACCGATATTCTGATTGGAACACAAATGGTAGCTAAGGGACTGGACTTTGATAATGTTACCCTTATTGGGGTGATCAATGCAGATACCTTACTTAATTACCCTGATTTCCGGGCCTTTGAACGTAGTTATCAGTTGCTGGCACAGGTAGCAGGCAGAGCAGGAAGGCGCGACCGTCAGGGTAAGGTATGCATTCAGGCTTATGATGATAAACACCGGATTATAAAACAGGTAGTAGATAACAATTACCTGGAGATGTACAGTGATGAGATCGCAGAGCGTAAGCAGTTTCATTATCCGCCTTTTACCAGACTCATTTTCATTAATGTAAAACATAAAGATGCAAACCTGCTGAATGCAGCAGCAGCACGATTTGCCGCTATGCTGAGAGAACAGCTGGGAAACCGTGTATTAGGTCCGGAGCAGCCTATGGTTTCAAGAATAAGAAATTACTATATCAAGCAGCTGATTATTAAGGCAGAAAAGTCTACCTCCATTCAAAAAGTTAAGGCAGTACTTAAACAGACGATGTCTGACTTTAATAGTGAAAAAGCTTATAAGGGGGTAATCATGCAGGTTGATGTTGACCCGTATTAATTTTTATTCCCTAAGTGATATTGAATTCCTATAGAAACAGGGTTAATTAAAATCGTTCCTTTACTGAAGCTATTCAAATTATTTGATCCTAAAGAGTTCTGTGTTAGTGTTTCCTGCCGGTTATGCAATAAATACAACTCTACATTGCTTTCTGCAAAAATGGAGATTCTTTCTGCAGGATTTAATTTGACCCCCAGTACTGGCGTTATATTTAACCCTGTTTTGGTATCTGCAACCTGGCTTACCAAAGAAATTAACCGTTGATTGGTAATGGTGTTCATCTTTCCTTTAAAGTTATTATAACGATATCCCATGTCAAATGCAAAATAAGGTTGTATCCATGAATAATTGAAGCTTTTTTCGAAACCGATCTTGAAAGTATAATCGGTAATCTTTCCATTGGCCAGTTGGCAATTCTCGCAATTATTTTTGAAATTTACACTCTTTTGCAGGAAACTTCCGCTTAAGCGGTAACTGACTTGATTGTCATTTATTTTAATCATTGCTCCGCTTGCAACAGAATTAATATATTTCTGGGGATCCTGTTCAAATATTTTTGGATTTTGAAAGACCCTATATCCTGTAATTGCAAAAGAATAATTGTAATTTCCATTTAATTGGGGAAATGCATTCAGAGAAAAAAGGGAACAAAAAATGAATAAAAGTATCTTTAGTGTCATAGAGCGGAGGGGGACTGCGCTAACAAAATTATATAATAATTTGTTCTAATGGTATTTACGCCTGATACTAAATATATTTGTCTTTTTATGATAAAAAAAATCAATTGAATAGAGTTGACTTTATTTAATTGTTTTAAAGTGAAATAAGTAACTAAAATATCAAGCAAGCCTAGCTCATCTTTAATACATTGATCTCTGGTCTTTTAGTTTGATATAACTAAATTTGGTCTGATTTAACCTTATAATATGGTTGTAAAGAACTATTTTTGAGATTCAATGGCATATAAATTTATAGACAATTACCGGGAAAGGGGAGCGCGTAAAAAATTAGTAGAGCATTTGAGTTCAAGAGGTATAACAGATGAACGGGTATTGCATGCAATTGGTAAAGTACCGCGCCATTTCTTCTTTGATGAAACCTTTTGGAACCAGTCTTATAAAGACATTGCATTTCCAATAGGCGACGGGCAAACTATTTCTCAGCCTTATACAGTGGCCTATCAAAGTGAGCTGCTGCATATCATTAAGGGAGATAAAGTTTTGGAAATTGGCACAGGATCTGGTTATCAAACCTGTATATTAATGGAGCTGGGGGCTGATGTTTATACAATTGAAAGGCAGGAAAGTATTTACAGGCATACCCTGAAAGTACTTCCTGGAATGGGCTATCCTGCAAATTTTTTTTTTGGAGATGGCTCTATGGGGATCGCACAGCATGCACCGTATAATAAGATCATTGTAACAGCTGGTGCACCTTTTGTTCCGGAAATCTTATTAAAGCAATTGAAGATAGGTGGAATATTGGTTATTCCGGTAGGAGACGCAAATTCGCAGACTATGGTTACCGTGATTAGAATTAATGAAACTGAATATGAGAAATTCGAATTGGATACCTTTAGATTTGTCCCTTTAGTGGGAGATCAGGCCTGGTAGTGGTTAATCTTTCATCGCCCGATCCATTTCCCGCTTAGACTCGCGGTCTTTGATACTATCCCTCTTATCAAAATCTTTCTTTCCCTGTGCCAGCGCAATCTCAATTTTCGCAAAACCTCTTTCATTGGTAAAAATACGAAGTGGAACAATAGTATATCCTTTTTCTTCACTTCTGAACTTCAACTTTTTCAATTCTTTTTTTTGCAGCAGCAGTATCCTGTCACGTTTAATATCATGATGATGGAAGGAACTATGGCTATATTCTGAGATATGCAGGTTTCTTACGTATAATATATTACCGATGAACATACAAAATGCGTCTGTCATATTGGCTTTTCCCTGTCTGATCGCTTTGATCTCCGTACCTAACAGGGCAAGTCCGGCAATGTATTTATCAACAACATGGTAATCGAAGTAGGCTCTTTTATTTTTTATTTGAATATCGTTCTTCATAGAATTTGCTAATATCAGAAAGAAATGCCGGTTTACGACAGCTTTATCGGAATTTTACATTTACTTTCTCTTTGGAAGGATTACTTCACCACCAATACCGGTATCATCACCTGATGCCTCACTGCTTCAACAGTAGTGCCAAATATCAGGTCTTTCAACCCTTTATGCCCATGAGCACCCATTACCAATAATTCCAGCTGGTTGTTTTTAGTAATTTCAGCAATTGCTTTTGCTACTGCTCCAAAGCCGATATGCGGAATAGCATTATATCCTAATCCGGCTAAGCTCTGGCGGTATTTTTCCAGGTTTTCGGCATCACTCAATGTTTCATGATCCATGGCCGCCTTACCTAAATAACGGGCAGCTGCGGTTTCCACAATATGTATCAGGTGGTATTCGGCATCTTTTCCTCCCTGCAGCACGGCGTGTCTGATGGTAGTGAGGTCATTTTTGGAGAAATCTACCGGGATACCAATCTTCGTATAATTAATTTTGTCTACCTGCTCAATGTCCAGTGCATTTCCATGTGGTACATTACTTCTTATTTTTCTTTGGGCATTAGTGAAAAGAGGATAAACAAAAATATAGATGAGGAATAGTCCGATAAGGATGGTTAGAGGAATAACCAATACATAAATATACCATGCGTTTGATGCCTTGGACCAATTGCCAACTTCTTCGATCACCAATTTTATATTCAGGATCACAATTACGGCGGCACTTGCCCAGGCCAGGATCTTTATCCATAGTTTAATGGCAAAGCCCTTCATTTCTTTTTTATTGGAAGTGAAATGGATCAGCGGAATAACAGCAAAGCCCAATTGTAAACTGAGCACTACCTGACTTAAGATCAGTAATCCGCTTAATGCATCGTTTCCAAAATAAATGATGGTAAAAAAGGCAGGAATAATAGCTAGCAAACGTGTAATCAGTCTGCGCAGCCAGGGTTGGATGCGTAAGTTAATATGTCCCTCCATAATAATCTGGCCTGCCAGTGTTCCGGTAACAGTAGAACTTTGTCCGGCAGCAATCAGTGCCAGTGCAAAAAGGGTAGGGGCAACACCGCCAAAAATATGTCCCAGCAGCTTATAGGCATCCTGTATCTCAGCTACTTCATGCAGGCCATTTTTAAAAAATGCAGCAGCAGCCAAAATCAATATGGCTGCATTTACAAAAAAAGCAAGGTTAAGTGCAACAGTAGTATCAATAAAATTGAATTTTATGGCTTCTTTAATTCCCTTCTCATCCCTGTTAAACTTTCTTGTCTGCACCAGCGAAGAATGGAGGTACAAATTGTGTGGCATCACCGTAGCTCCAATGATACCTATAGCGATATACAATGCCTGTCCCGATAAAAAAGAAGGCTTAAGGCCACCCATTACCTCTTTAAAAGAGGGCTCCACAATAAACATCTCCACCAAAAAAGACAGGCCTACAATAAATACCATGGAAACGATAAAAGCTTCCATTTTACGCATGCCCTTATTCATCAGGAATAATAATAGAACGGTGTCAAAAATGGTGACGCTAATCCCGCCTAATAGCGGCAGCCCAAAAAGTAAATTCAGCCCGATGGCCATACCAATGATCTCAGCAAGATCACAGGCAACAATAGCTGTTTGGGCTAGGGCAAATAGTGGGATATTGGCCCATTTAGGGTAAGCATTTCTGGATGCCTGGGCAAGATCAAGCCCGCGTACAATTCCAAGCCTTGCACTAAGGGATTGAAGCAGCAGGGCAATTAAGTTAGACATCAGTAAGATCCAGATCAGCTGGTAACCGAACTTACTGCCTCCGGCAAGGTCTGTTGCCCAATTTCCCGGATCCATATAACCTACGCTTACCAGGTAAGCAGGACCAAAGAAAGACAGCAGCCTTTTCCATCCAATCTTTTTACTCGTATCTACACTTTCATGTACTTCACTTAGTGATTCTGAATTCTTCATTTGGAGCGTTTATCTATACAGTTTCTTTACAATTTACAAGGATATGCCGGGCAACTTCCCTGCTGACACTAAGTCTTTTTTTATTAACCAGCAATTCTGCGGAGCCGTCAAATTCTGTGACTTCAATCAGTTCAAGTTCAATTCCAATAGTAAGCTCCAGTTTTTCAAGATGCTTTAAGAACGAAGGCGAATGTTCACTTACCCCTATAATAATACCTTTACTTCCTTCAGTAAGCTGATAGAGCTGTATATATTGTGAGGGCTCGAAAACACCATCTTTATCAGGAATAGGATCACCATGGGGATCACGTTTTGGAAAGCCCAGAAAGCTATCCAGTCTTTCTACCAATGGTGCTGAATTGATATGTTCCAGTTCCTCTGCAATTTCATGTACTTCATCCCATCTAAAATCAAGCTTCTCTACCAGGAACACTTCCCAAAGGCGATGTTTTCTCACGATGCTGATTGCTATAGCTTTACCTTCTTCTGTTAAACTAACGCCCTGATATTTTTTATAATCGATCAGTTCTTTTTCAGAAAGCTTCCTCAGCATATCTGTAACTGATGCTGCCCTGGTATTTATTTTCTCGGCAATAGCATTTGTCTGCACAGGATTTGTATTAAGCTGAGATAAATGATAGATAACCTTCAGATAGTTTTCTTCGGTAAATGAATGCATTGTATTCGTCTAATTGTATTTTTAGACAAATCTAAAAATTATTTTATAGAATAATGCATAGTTTTATTGATAATTTTTAGAATTAAATTTGGTAAATTGTCAATTGATAATATACCTTTGGGTTCAACATCGAGAAAATGGCAGCAGAATTAGATAAGATAGATTTTAAAATACTTAAGCTTTTACAGGAAAATGGTAGAATAACCAACCTGCTTTTATCTCAGGAAATTGGGCTCTCACCTGCACCAACCTTGGAGAGAGTTCGGAAACTGGAGATGTCTGGCTTCATCAAAAGTTATCACGCATTGGTTGATGAAGAAAAACTGGGCTTGGGTATTAAAACGTTTATCCAGGTACAGCTTGATTTCCATAAGAACAATACAATCCAGATTTTTCTTGACGAAGTAAATCAGATTAAAGAAATCACCGAATGTCATCACGTAACTGGTCAGGCTGATTTTCTATTAAAAGTATATGTAAGTGATATCAAAGCTTATGAGCGTTTAATTATGGATAAGATCAGTAAGATTAGCGTAGTAAAAACTTTTCAGACCATGATGATCATGTCTACTACAAAAAAAGAACCTATTGTCCCATTGGAATATTAGCAGGCATAGCCTGTTAATTAGGTGATCTGCCAATTAACAGGCTGTAAACCCTGACTCACTAAAGCTGCATTGGTTTTAGAAAATGGTTGACTTCCAAAAAAGCCATTATAAGCAGAAAATGGTGAGGGATGAGCTGATTTAATAATAGTATGTTTCTGATCATTGATCAGCAATGCTTTATTTTGAGCAAACTTACCCCATAATAAAAATACCAATCCTGTTTTTTGATCAGACAGCTGGCTGATCGCCTGATCTGTAAATGCTTCCCATCCTTTTCCCTGGTGTGATCCTGGCTGATGTGCACGAACGGTAAGTGTAGCATTTAAAAGCAGTATTCCTTCTTCTGCCCACTGGCTCAAATTGCCATGGTTAGGTGTCTTGAATCCCTCAATATCTGTTTCCAGTTCTTTGTAAATATTCTTTAAAGAAGGAGGAACCGTCACCCCTTTTTTTACTGAAAAAGAAAGGCCATGGGCCTGGCCATCTCCATGGTAAGGATCTTGTCCAAGTATAACCACTTTAACTTTGTCTAGTGGAGTATAATTAAAGGCATTAAAGATGTCGGCACCTTTTGGGTAAACTATATTACCTTCCTCCTTTTCCTGAAGCAGAAAAGCTTTCAGGTCTTTCATGTATTTTTTTTCAAATTCTGTTTCCAGTACACTTAACCATCCTGGTTCTAACGCTGCAGACATTACTTTATTTTTTTTGTTAATATTTTAACCATATCGTTTTCCAGCGTATTGGCTGGTGATTCTGTAATACGACCTATTTCACGATCATTTTCTGTGAAGATGAACACAGGAATACGATCTATATCCAGGTCAACTATCAAGCCGTTTTTGGCTTGTTTTAATTCATCCACACAGATCAGCGTTACCTCATTTTCTTCCATTCCTACCTCATCCATAATCTTGTAAAACCGCGGTACCTGCAATTTACTGTCCCCGCACCATAACCCGAGCACAATAGTGATCTTTTTATTTTTAATCAATGTTTTTAATTCGCTGATCACTTCTTCATCCGGCTGGTATCCGGGATATTCTATATTATATATTTCTTTCATCCCTGCAGAAGACATGATCTCTTCACGGGTGTTTAAATTAGGCATAGATCTTTATTTTTCTTATAATTACGCTGTTTTAGTACCAACAAATGTAGGCATCAAAAGTTCTATAATTCACTCAATCTGATTGTTTGCATATAAATTTCATAGGATAATCTAATTTATACAGATTATCCTATGAATTTATACCTCTCGTCACCTGTTCTGTTTTTTACCCCGGACACTCAGATTAATTGTTATTTTAAATCTAATTTTCAGGATATAAACACGATATTTGCAGAAAATAAATTAAAGAGAGACATGTTAAACATAGTGAGACTTATTGCAGGTTTTGTAATATTAGGTGCTGCCGTAGCACTTATGATTTTTGGTTTTTGGGGATGGGGCATTTTGGCCGTGTTTATCAGTATCTTAATCATTGTAACCTTCTTCTATAATGAGAACATGCTTCTTGCGCAATGGTTTCTGCGTAAGGATGATATGCCAAAAGCTGAAGCTTATTTAAAGAGAATAACAAACTACGAAAAACAGCTGATCAGAATTCAGCATGGTTATTATAATTTGCTGGTAGGTTTAATAGAATCCAGAAAAGCACCAATGCAGTCAGAAAAGTATTTCAAGAAAGCACTTTCTCTGGGGATGCAGATGGATCACAACATTGCATTGGCTAAATTGAGTTTAGCTGGTATTGCAATGGGTAAACGTAACAAGAGAGAAGCTCAAATGTATCTTACAGAAGCTAAGAAAGCTGATAAGAATAAATTGCTGGCCGACCAGATCAAACAAATGAAAGATCAGCTTGGAATGTTAGATAAACAGCAGCAAGTAAGATACAGATAGAATAATCTGTTTTAATAAAAAATGGCCCAATAAGTTTCTAACTTTTTTGGGCATTTTTTATTATGGTATTTTTTATTTTTCGTTTAAACGATCAAAATTCTCATTCTCATCACCACCTCTGCTGATGATATCATCTTCCATATGTTCTTTACTTCTGCTAAAAAACAGTTGCTCTGATTGAATTCTCTTAATCAGCTGACGGATGAGGGACAGATCAAAGGAATCTTTATTTAGTTTTATGCAGTATTCATTTTCCGTTATTTCAAGACTAGAGTTGTTCATAGCTTTACAATTTTAATGTTCTATAAAAATAGAAAAGGCCTGCCATAAATCAATATAGCAGACCTTTAAGTTTTTGTTATCTTTATGTTAAGCGAACCAGGCAGTTACTTCTTCTTTAGTAGGCATGGCAAGTTCTAACTTTAACTTCTTACGCATTCCGCCCAGATCGTTAAATACTTTATTAGCATTAGCACCATCCAGATCTTCTACAGTATTAAAACCCATTTTTCTGATCACTGGTACCCATTCTGCTGGTATTCCTGCTTTAACAAAATCGTCATCAGTGGTTACCCTATTTTTCTTCTCCGGTCTCATCTGAGGGAAGAATAGTACTTCCTGAATGGTAGACTGGTTAGTCATCAGCATCACCAAGCGGTCAATTCCAATGCCTAATCCTGAGGTTGGCGGCATACCATATTCCAAAGCACGTATAAAATCTTCGTCCATTGCCATTGCTTCATCATCACCTCTTGCAGCCAGCTTCATTTGATCTTCAAAGCGTTCTTTCTGATCGATAGGGTCATTTAATTCTGAATAAGCATTTCCAATTTCTTTACCCATTACAAACAACTCAAAACGCTCTACCAGTCCTTCTTTACTTCTGTGTTTTTTAGCCAGAGGAGTCATTTCTAAAGGATAATCTGTAATATAAGTAGGCTGTATCAGGTTAGCTTCAACTTTCTCACTAAACAATTCATCGATTAGTTTTCCTCGTCCCATGCTAGGGTTCACTTCTATATTAAAGTTCTTGCAGGTATTTCTAATCTCTTCTTCAGTCATGGCCGAAACATCGATATCCGTATATTTCTGTATCGATTCATACATGGTCAATTTCTCGTAAGGACCTGCAAAATTGATCTCTTGAGTTCCAACTTTTACGAGAGGAGAGCCATGGATAGCTACTGCTACTCTTTCCAGGCATTCTTCTACCATAGCCATCATCCAGATATAATCTTTATAGGCTACATAGATTTCCATTCCAGTAAATTCTGGATTATGGGTGCGGTCCATACCTTCATTTCTGAACATCTTTCCGAATTCATAAACCCCGTCAAAACCGGCAACGATTAATCTTTTTAAATAAAGTTCATTGGCAATCCTTAAAAATAAGGGCATATCCAATGTATTGTGGTGAGTTTCGAACGGACGTGCCGCTGCGCCACCATGAACCTGCTGCAAGATTGGTGTTTCTACCTCCATCCAGCCCTGCTCGTCAAAGTAATTGCGCATGGTCTTAATCACCTTCGAGCGGTTAACGAAAATCTGTTTAAAGTCGGGATTCACAGTCAGATCTACATAACGTTGTCTGTATCTCAGCTCAGGGTCTGTAAACCCGTCAAAAATATTTCCTTCTTCATCTCTTTTTACCACTGGCAGTGGTTTCAGCGATTTAGATAATAATTTAAATTCAGTAACATGTACAGAGATCTCACCGGTTTGCGTCGTAAACACAAAACCTTTTACGCCGATAAAATCACCCAAATCCAGTAATTTCTTAAAAACCGTATTGTATAAGGTTTTATCTTCATCCGGACAAAGTTCATCTCTCTTTAAATAAACCTGAATGCGTCCTGTGGCATCTTGTATTTCAGCAAAAGCCGCACTTCCCATAATACGGCGGGTCATGATTCTGCCGGCAAAACTTACCTTTTGATAAGCTGCTGAGTTTGTTGAATAGTTTGCTAATATATCTGCTGCATTGGTATTGATCTCATAACCTTCTGCAGGATAAGGATCAATGCCCAGTTCACGCAACTGTACAAGCGCATTTCTGCGCAATATTTCTTGTTCTGATAGTGCTGTACTCATATGTTTTATATATGCGGCTCACGCCGGATAAGGTATAATGACGAGCATTCGAATGGTCATCATTCGAATGCTCCGCAAAAATAGTAAATTTGAAGGGTGTTTTTTTAGAAAATTCTAATCGGCTTCAACAGTGACGGTATACATTTCGTTAATGCTTTCCACATATTTCTTTTCGACTACCTTACGCTTTATTTTCATCGTAGGTGTAATTTCGCCTTCTTCCATACTAAAAGGATTCCTTTTTACCTTGAAGTTCTTTATACGTTCAAATTTAGACAGCTCGCCGGAAAGCTTTTTGATGTCCTGGCCTATCCAATCGACAATTGCCGGTTCGCTGATAAACAGATCAGACGAAGTAAAAAAAGAATCTGGTAAATTGAAATGCTCCTGTAAACTTTCCCTGTTAGGGATAATGATGGCAGTAAGATATTCTCTTTTATCGCCAATTAAAAATAACTGTTCGATCTTCATGCTTTTCAGGTAAATGTTTTCTACGGGGGTAGGATAAACATTTTTGCCATAGGCATTGACGATCATATTCTTTAATCGATCGGTGATTTGAAGGTTGCCTTTATAGAACCTTCCAATATCTCCCGTATGGAACCAATTGTTCTTATCAATAGCTTCGGCTGTTTCTGCAGGTTTGTTAAAATACCCCTGCATTACACAGTGTCCGCGGACAATGATTTCGCCTTCTGCACACTCAAAATTGCCGTCAAATGTATCGTGAGTCTGGATATTGATCATCTCCTTAGATTCTACATTCTGGATACCGATTTCTATACCGGGAATTACGCGGCCTACAGTGCCATAAACTTGTCTGTCATATTCAGTAACCGACATTACCGGTGAGGTTTCTGTCAAGCCAAATCCCTCCAGCACTTTTATACCCAGGTTGCCAAAAAATTCGCCTACATTCTTAGGTAAAGCAGCTCCGCCGGAGATCATGAATTTTAATCTTCCCCCAGTCTTTTCTTTGATCTTACTAAAAACTAATTTTTCTGCAATCATTTTTTCGGCCGACAGAAACAGTCCTGGTGTTTTTCCAGCCTCTGTTTTTTGACGATAGTTTTTTCCTGTTTCCAGCGCCCACAGGAAAATCTTAGATTTTAATCCGCCGTCGGCCGTTCCGCTTTTAATCGCTTTATCATGTATGCGCTCCAGTAAACGGGGTACGCAATTCATTACTGTAGGTCTGATCTCACCCATGTTCTTTGCTAAAAGCTCCAGACTCTGTGCAAAAGCCATTGTACAGCCCTGGGCACAGCAAACATGATAGGTTGCTGTACGTTCAAAAACGTGCGACAAAGGTAAAAATGAAAGGAAACTATCTGTTTTATCAATTACAGGAATCTGCTGTAAGCAGACTTTTACGTTCTCTACAAAATTATTGTGGGAAAGCATTACACCTTTCGGAGTACCAGTTGTACCAGAAGTATAAACCAGCGAAGAGGTATCTGAAGGAAGTAAAGCAGTGCGCAAGGCCAGGATCTGATCCTCATACTGTGCAAAAATTAGCCTACCCGAGATCAGCAGTTCCTCAAAACCAATAATTTCTGTACAGAGGTCTTCAGGTACAGCGATCTTAGTATATTCTGTAAATGCAGGAATAATATATTGGAGGTGCTTGCAGTTGTCTGCTATCTTCAGCACTTTTTTATAAAGGAAAGGATTGCCAACCAATAGGGCTTTCATTCCCGAATCATTAATGATGTACTCTACTTCCTGTTCTGATAGGGTAGGATAGATGGATACATTAATTGCACCGATCTGCTGGATACCCTGATCATAAAAAACATATTCTGGGCCGTTTTCAATCATTAATCCCATCCGGTCTCCCTTAGCAATCTTCTTTTCTAAAAAGAAAGCAGCAACAGCGTCGGCATGATCAAGCGTTGTCTGAAAAGAAATATTTTCCCAGTCCTCATTTTTTTTATGAATCAGGAAAGTGTTTTCGGGTGGGTGAATGTTTTCTACCACATTTCTCAAAAGGCTTGGAACGGTAGAAGATTCGTTGAATGATACCATATATTTGTTTTGCGATGGCAATAATAAAGTTTTTTATAATAAAAACACAATCAACTCCCTGTAAACAAGTCAATATCCCCTTTTTCGGTGATGTATTTAATGAAAAAAGGGCACCAGAGTGCCCTTTTAATATCATTTGATTAAATAATTAAACGGAGAAGCTTTCTCCGCATCCGCAAGTACGGGTAGCGTTAGGGTTGTTAAAATTAAAGCCTTTTCCATTGATACCATCTGTAAAGTCGAGCTCAGTACCTGCCAGGTATAAAAATGACTTCATATCAAGGGCTATACGTATTCCTTTATCTTCAAAAAACTGGTCGTCTTTTTTTTGCTCGTTGTCGAAATCTAAATTATATGTCAATCCGGAACAACCTCCTCCTTTTACAGAAACACGTAGAAAGTAATTGGTATCCATTTGAGATTCTAGCATGAGATTGTCAATTTTACCCTTTGCTTTTTCTGTTATAGTGATCATATGCTGATAATTTAATTGTTAAATGGCAGCTAAAACTGTGCCATAGCTGTAATAAATTAGTGATGAGATTTAGCCAGTTCTATTGGCTCCATACCATTTTTAACACGGTAATCGTTTATTGCTGATTTGATAGCATCTTCTGCTAATACAGAACAGTGAATTTTTACAGGAGGTAAAGCCAGCTCTTCCACAATATCCATGTTATCAATGGTCATTGCCTCATCAACTGTCTTGCCTTTTAACCATTCTGTAGCTAAAGAAGAAGAAGCAATTGCAGAGCCACAGCCAAATGTTTTAAACTTAGCATCAACAATGACATTATTTTCATCTACTTCAATTTGAAGACGCATTACATCGCCGCATTCAGGAGCGCCTACCAAACCTGTTCCAACTGATTTACTGTTCTTATCTAAAGTACCAACGTTGCGGGGGTTGGTATAGTGTTCCATTACTTTTTCTGAATATGCCATTTATTGTCCTCCAGACTCTTTAAGAGTGCTTAATTTTACTGTTTATTGTAGCCGTCTAACACCGGTTAGTGTTCTGCCCATTCTATCTTGCTCAGGTCAATTCCTTCTTTAAACATTTCCCAAAGCGGAGAAAGATCCCTCAAGTGGTTAACTGCTTTTTTAGTATTTTCTATCGCATAATCAATTTCTTCTTCTGTAGTAAAACGGCCTAAGCCAAAACGGATAGAAGAGTGCGCAAGATCATCAGAGAGGCCCAGGCTTTTTAAAACATAAGAGGGCTCCAAAGAAGCTGACGTACACGCAGAGCCGGAAGAAACTGCCAGATCTTTCATGGCCATCATCAGTCCTTCGCCTTCCACATATTTGAAAGATATATTTGATACATGAGGTAAACGATGTTCTGTATTACCATTCACATAACTTTCTTCCAGTACAATTAGGGCACTTTCTAATTTATCTCTCAGTTTTGATAAACGCTTAGCTTCTTCGTCCATTTCTAAACGGCACAACTCGCAGGCTTTACCCAAGCCAACAATTCCGGGAACATTTAAAGTACCCGAACGCATGCCGCGTTCATGGCCACCGCCATCCATTTGTGCTGTTACCTTTACCCTTGGATTTTTACGGCGTACATATAAAACACCCACACCTTTAGGGCCATACATTTTATGGGCACTAAAAGCCATGAGATCTATGCCGTCTGCATTCACATCAACAGGTATCTTACCTACTGCCTGCGTAGCATCTGTCATGAATAGCGCACCGTATTTATGGGCTACAGCAGCTATTTCTTTAACAGGCTGAATTACGCCTATCTCATTATTTCCATACATAATGGTCACCAGGATAGTTTGCTCGGTCATTGCAGCTTCCAGTTCAGCAAGGTCTATCAGGCCATCTTCTTTTACCTTTAGATAAGTAACTTTTGCACCCAGCTTCTCCAGGTGTTTGCAGGTATCTAAAACAGCTTTATGTTCAGTAGTAGCTGTAATAATATGGTTTCCCTTCTCCTGGTACATTTCAAAAACACCTTTAATGCCCAGGTTATCAGCTTCTGTAGCGCCGGAAGTAAAAATGATCTCCTTATCAGAACAGCCAATTAATTTAGCTGCCTGCTCACGTGCATAATCAACCCCTTCTTCTGCAACCCAGCCAAAAGCATGGTTGCGGCTTGCCGCATTACCGAATTTACTGGTTAAATAAGGCAGCATGGCTTCGAGCACTCTTGGATCAAGAGGCGTTGTTGCATTATTATCTAGATAAATAGGAAATTCCATCGTATCGTATTAGATTATTCAATTTACTTACAAATATAAAAAAAAGAATGCTAACAAATGTAACGCTGCACTATGAAGATCGCTCTAAAACATGCATTTTTACATTTTTTTAACGTTAACAATCAGATGAATAAAATTGAACATATCGGGATAGCGGTAAAAGATCTTGATCATTCCTGTGATCTCTATAAGAAATTGCTGGGTGCAGCGCCGTATAAGTATGAAGCGGTTCTATCAGAGGGAGTTAATACAGCATTCTTTCGTGCCGGAGAAAATAAAATTGAGCTTTTGGCTGCATCATCAGCAGACAGTACCATCGCTTCTTTTATTCAAAAAAAAGGGGAGGGAATCCACCATATTGCCTTTGATGTGACCGATATCCTTGAGGAAATGGAAAGGCTCCGGAACGAAGGATTTGTGCTTTTAAATGAGGAGCCTAAGTTGGGGGCCGATAATAAGCTGATCTGCTTTGTTCACCCTAAAGGTACCAATGGGGTTTTGGTTGAACTATGCCAGGAAATTAAACAGTAGCATAATGGATGAGGTAAAGGCACTGAGCAAGATCATTGGTAAGGATTTTGAACTCGAAGGTGAACTGTCTGCTGATATGATCAGGGAAAAAATGATCTATGTTTTTGGCTGGCTGCTGGATAATGACATTTCCAAAATGATGAATATTTTATACCGTGCAGATGTAGATGAAGACAAGCTTAAGTCCCTACTGATCGGACGATCACAATTGCCCTCGGCTGAAGTTATTGCAGATGAATACATTAGCCGGCAAAAAAAGAAAATAGAAACCTGGAAAAAGTATAGTACATAATTTTTCATAAATTCTTGTATATAAAAAATATAATTAGGATATTTGCAACCTTCAAAATAAGCGACAAATAAGTATATATTCATATGAAAAAAGATCTTCACCCATCAAACTATAGATTTGTAGTATTCAAAGACATGTCTAACGAATACTCTTTCTTAACTAAATCTTGTGTAGATACTAAAGAAAGTGTTACATGGGAAGATGGTAATGAGTACCCTCTTTATAAATTAGAGATCTCACACACCTCTCACCCTTTTTATACTGGTAAAATGAAACTGGTAGATACTGCTGGTCGTATTGATAAATTCAAAACACGTTACGCTAAGAAATAATCGTAGCTATATAAGAAATTATTTTAAAGTCCCGATGCGTAAGCGCCGGGACTTTTTTTATTTTTGTCCCATGGTATCTTTTAATCTGTTCGACGATAATGCATGGCTGTCTCTCCGTCCGTTAACCTTTAGCCGGCCCGTGGCCGATCTGCGTTTGGGAATATTGACCATAGCCGAGAAGTGGGCCCATTATGCTGATTCTTCTCCTGGTTATCACACCGCTGATTACCTTTCTGCAAAATATAAGCTTCATCCCGATGCAGAGACTTTTATAAATGGCTCGGTATGTCCTAATGCTGAACTCTTTAATGCGATAGATTCTCTTAAAACGGCAGAAGTGCTGATGAAGGATCATATTGTTCTCGCTTATAAGGCTAAACCAGGTGAGTTGATCAATTTAACCCAGGCCGCAGCACTTCGTCCTGTTAATTATGACGGCTCGTTTATGCGAATAGTCTATCCCGATGATATTTTTAGAAATAATGATATTCAGCTGAAAGCAGATTTTAAGTTAATCACAGTGGGACGGACTTCCAGGAAATTAAGTGTTACCAATACCATCTTAGGCGATGATATTTTTGTTGAAGAAGGAGCAGAAGCAGAATGTTCTACTTTCAATACGCTGAATGGACCAATATATCTGGGTAAGAATACGCAGGTTTGGGAAGGTAGCCATATCAGGGGTTCATTTGCACTCTGTGAAGATTCGCAGGTTAAAATGGGCAGTAAGATCTATGGTCAGACGACCATTGGACCACATAGCCGGGTGGGAGGAGAGATCAATAATGCCGTGATATGGGGATATTCTTCCAAAGGCCATGAAGGATACCTCGGAAATTCTGTTTTGGGACAATGGTGTAACATTGGCGCTGACAGTAATAACTCAAATCTTAAAAATAATTATGACGAAGTAAAGCTGTGGGATTATGAACAGGCTTCTTTTAGAAAAACTGGTCTTCAGTTTTGTGGACTGATCATGGCAGATCATGCAAAATGCGGGATCAATACCATGTTCAATACAGGGTCCGTAGTTGGGGTTGGGGCCAACGTATTTGGTGCCGGTTATCCAAGAAATTTTATTCCCGATTTTTCCTGGGGAGGTGCAAGCGGATTAGAAGTTTATATTCTTGAAAAAATGTTTGGTACTACAGAAAAAGTGTTTGAACGAAAAAATATTGAGTTTAATCAAGTAGAAAAAGATATCTTGGCAGCGATTTTTGATTTAACATCAATTTATAGACATTATTAAACTAATTGTGTATAAATTAGCATATATATGTGTAATGACGTAATGTAACAATAACATATCAATAGATGATTTTTATCTTTGATCAATAACAATCATAAAGCAGAAACAACAATAGATTAAATTATGAGAAAGAAAATAGTAGCAGGAAATTGGAAAATGAATACAGATTACTCAGAGGGTATTTCTCTGTTTTCAGAAATCGTTAACATCGTAAAAGATGAAAAGAAAGGCGACCAAATTGCTATCATATGTGCTCCTTATATCCATTTGAACAGTTTGTCAAAATTGGGTGGTGAGACAGTTAAGATAGGTGCACAAGATTGTCACCAAAAAGAAAGCGGTGCTTATACTGGTGAGATCTCTGCTAAAATGATCAAATCTGTTGGTTGTGAATATGTAATTATAGGGCATTCAGAACGTCGTCAGTATTTTGCTGAAAGCGATGCATTACTTGCAGAGAAGACTAAAATTGCTTTGGCTAATGATCTAACTCCGATCTTCTGTATAGGTGAAACACTGGACGAAAGAAACAATGGTAATTTCTTTGAAATATTAAAAGGACAATTGGAAAATGGTGTTTTTGACTTAAGTGCAGCAGATTTTGCTAAAATAGTTGTGGCTTATGAACCAGTTTGGGCTATCGGTACAGGATTAACTGCCACTGCTGAACAGGCACAGGAAGTACATGAATTTATACGTGCAGAAATTGCTGCAAAATATAGTGACGAGGCTGCAGAAGAGACTTCTATCTTATATGGTGGAAGCTGTAATCCAAAAAATGCTGCAGAACTATTCGCTCAAAAAGATATCGACGGTGGATTAATTGGAGGTGCGTCTCTTAAATCACGTGATTTTGCAGATATTGTTAAAACTTTTAATGCTTAATGCAGTATATCCAGGTAACATTTAGTTTTATTAGTATCGAAGAATATCAGCAGGATTTATTCATTAATGAACTTGCCGAAATTGGATTTAATACATTTGAAGATACAGAAAATGGTTTTTCTGCATTTATTGATTATGATAGTTATAGTCAGCCAAATCTGACTGCAGCTATTCTTCAGTTTGAAGATGAATTAGAATATAATTATACGGTAACTGAAATTGCTGGGGAAAACTGGAATGAAAAGTGGGAGAAAAACTTCGAACCCTTGATTATAGATCAGAGTTGCTACGTGAGGGCAACTTTCCATCCTGCACAGCCGCAGTATACTTATGAGATCGTAATAGATCCAAAAATGGCTTTTGGTACCGGTCATCATCAAACCACTACGATGATGATGCAGTATATTCTAGAGGCAGATGTGAAAAATAAACTTATTCTTGATATGGGCTGTGGTACAGGCATTCTTGCCATCCTTGCTGCTAAAAAAGGAGCAGCTGAACTGATCGCTATAGACAATGATGAAGTTTGTTATTTGAGTGCTAAAGAAAATTCTGCTTTAAATGGAATTCATACAATCACTGCTTTATGCGGTGGCAAAGAGACCATTCCAAACCGTGATTATGATATCATTCTGGCGAACATCAACCGCAATATTTTATTGGATCAGATCTCCGTATATGCCCAGGTATTAAAAAAGGGAGGAGAGATCTATTTTAGCGGTTTTTATGAATCGCCAGATCTGGAAATGATTATGGCCGCCTGTAAATTGTTTGATATCCAATATGAAAGTCATAAAAAGATTGGGGAATGGGTTGCGGTACGATTTATTCATAACATTTAAAAAAATAATGATACTAATGAAAAAAATATTTTAATTTACATTATTTTTTTTTAATATTTGAGATGCGAATACATTTTATAGCTATTGGAGGAAGTGCAATGCATAATCTGGCCATTGCTTTACATAAAAAGGGGTTTATCGTTACAGGTTCTGATGATGCGATATTTGAACCTTCTGCAAGCAGGTTATCCCGGTATGGGATACTGCCGGAAAGTATGGGCTGGCATGAGGAATCTATTACGACAGACTTGGATGCGGTGATATTGGGAATGCATGCACTAAAGGATAACCCTGAACTGGTACGTGCGCAGGAATTAGGACTAAAAGTCTATTCTTATCCTGAATATATTTATGAGCAGACAAAGGACAAGCTGAGGGTGGTTATAGGCGGTAGCCATGGCAAGACTACAATTACTTCCATGATCTTACATGTACTAAACTATCATGGAAAAGATTTTGATTATTTGGTAGGGGCGCAGCTGGAGGGATTTGATACCATGGTGAAGATCACCGATGCTGCTCCAATGATTATTATCGAAGGGGACGAATATTTAGCGTCTCCAATCGACAGGCGACCAAAGTTTCACTTATACAAGGCAAATATTGCCGTGATAAGTGGTGTTGCATGGGATCATGTAAATGTATTTCCAACTTTTGAGGACTATCTTAATCAATTTGAAATATTTATTGATACAATACAACCTGAAGGAATATTAATCTATTGTGAGGCTGATAAAGAATTACGTAATATTGTTGATCATAATAAAGCAACAATCAAGAAAATAGGGTACGATATCCCATCGCACAACGTTATAGATGGTGTAACTTACTTATTGCCTCAAAATTTGCAGCTGAAAATTTTTGGCGATCATAACTTGATGAATTTAAGTGCGGCGAAATTGGTTTGTGGGGAAATTGGGATTAATGAGATCGACTTTGATGTGGCTATAACCTCCTTTAAGGGGGCTGCTAAGAGGTTAGAGTTGTTGTTTGCTAAAAATAACACCAGTGTATATAAAGATTTTGCACACTCACCTTCAAAGTTAAGAGCTACAATTGAGGCAGTAAAGTCACAATTTGAGGAAAGAAAGTTAGTGGCTTGTATAGAATTACACACATTTAGTAGTTTAAATAAAAATTTTTTACTACAATATGCAGATACAATGATCCAAGCAGATAATCCTATCGTATATATTGATGAAAAGACATTTGAACAAAAAAAAATTAAACCGTTCACGGAAATAGATGTTCAAACAGCTTTTGAGAACGATAGGCTTACTTTTTTTGACAATGCCGATACTCTTGAGCAATACTTAAGAGGACTAAATTTTAAAGATACTAACTTGTTGCTGATGAGTTCTGGCAACTTTGGAGGTATTGATTTAGTTAAATTGGCACGCGAGTTGAATATTTAATAGAACAAAACACACCTAAATTTATAAAAATGAACATTATCGGTAAAAACATCAGACAGCTTCGTCAGAAAAACGGCTGGAGCCAAGGCGAAGTAGCTAAAAGATTAAACATCTCTATTCCTGCATTTTCAAAAATTGAAACGGGAATCACGGATATTAACATTTCTAGACTTGCTCAAATCGCTAACCTATTTGAAGTTTCAACTATGGACATTATCTCTAAAGAGGGCGAAAACCCACAATCGGTAAACTTCGAAGAGATCAATAACCTTAAAGCGAAACTTTCATTAAGAGAAGAAGAGATCATTAAACTTCAAAAGAAGGTAATTGATCTTTACGAAGAGATCAGAGAAAAATAGTATCTCTTTTTTAAGAGAACAACTTACGCAGCGTAAGGTGCCGCTTTCCAAAAGTGGCACCTGTTGCTTCATGAATAGCGAGCATTTTATCATTAAAATCACCTACCCAGGAAAGCTCCAGTTCATCATACTGCTCCATAGGAAGCACATATTCTTTCAGCTTAATAAATAAGGCCGATTCCAGTCCATGTTTTTGATAAGCAGTTTTTGTTCCCATGACTATCGCCCTCATTCTGTTTACACCTTTCCACCTCCGGTAAATAAACTTTAATTTTTCAATTAGTCCCAATTTTCCATTAAAATCTTTTATCATTTGATTAGCATCTGGTATAATAACTACGAATGAAGCCGGTTCTCCGTTCAGGTAAGCGAACCAAATTAACTTTTCATCCATTATCTCCTCCATTTGTTTAAAACTCTCTTGTAAGGTCTCTTTTTTGATCGGAACAAAATTTTCAAAATCCTTCCATCCGTCATTGTAAATCTCCATCAGATCATTTACATATTTATCTGCATTCTTTTTCGAGAAATGCTCAAAAGTATATCCTGGTTTATTGGCTACCCAGGTAGCAATCTTTGTAAAACGTTCTGGAAAAGGATTTCTAACTGCAAGGTGATTGGTGATTTGCTGATAAGAAGTTACAAAGCCATAATTTTCAAAAAAGGCCTGATAGTAGACCGGGTTATAATTCATTCCATAAGAAGGAGGAGTAAAGCCTTCTACCAGTAATCCCCAGAAAGTATCGTTCTCTCCAAAATTTATCGGCCCGTCCATCGCTTTCATTCCCCGTTTTTTTAGCCATTCCTGTGCAGTGTCAAATAATTTAAAGGCGGCATCCTGATCATTGATGCACTCAAAAAAACCCATACCACCTGTAGGCTGTTCGTAATAATAAGCTTTTTTAGTATTGATAAAGGCAGCAACCCGGCCAATAGTTAGGCCTTCGTTATTCTTTAAGATCCACCTGGTGCACTCCCCATGCTTAAAGAAAGGGTTTTTTATGGTGTCGAAAGTTTTCTCCACATCATGATCCAGCGGGCAGATCCAGTTTTTGTCATCTTTGTAGATATAGTGAGCAACAGCTAAAAATTCTTTTTTTGTCTGTGAACCGGAAACAGGGATAATTTGCATTTGGTAAATGTAGGATAAATAAAAAAGCATCCCGTTGTAAGATGCTTTATAAAATATGATGCCGGAGTTATTTAGTAGGTATCGTCCTCATCGTCGAAATCGTCGAATGTATCCAGATCATCTAACGGCAAATCAAAATCATCATCATCGTCGTCTACTATTTTCTTGTGCTCTGTGGAGTCGTCAAAGTTTTCATCATTCAATTCCTTGTCCTGTGCCTGATCATCTAATGAATCTTTGTTAACGGATTTTTTTGGATTTGCCATTTGTCTAATTATAAAATTGCCAGAATTTGTTAATAGGTTAAAAGTACAAAAAAATCTTTTTAAATAGCAACTGGGCTATTTTATTGATTTTTTCTCTCACCCAAAATTAGTATAAAAAGCTTTTTAAAAAAAGAAATTTTTCAAAAATATAATGTGGATCTTCAATCGGTTGCTGGTCAGATCACTAATTATTTCACAAAAAAAAAGTGGTAAAGCTTTAACTTTACCACTTTTAACACACAAATGAAACCTGAATTGAGATAAGTTTTAGGTTAGGTGAAAAAATATCTTTTGCCAATTCTATAAGAACGTTCTTCACAAACTAAGTTTGCTTTAATATCTATAACAAGTTTAATGCTATTTTAATCATTAATGAACTATTCTTAGTAAGTGGTAGGTATCATTGAGTAAACGGTAAAAACCTACTTATTTGGGATAATAATAGAGATAATTGTGCCTGAATTACCGTTCTGAACAATGTTAATTTGTATTGGATTAGCCTCAATCTGGTTCAAAAGGTTGATCCGCTCCTGAGTAAGGTTCATACCTTTACTCGCATGTTTTTCCTTTCGGTTTCTTAAAGAATTGTCTATTCCTACCCCGTCATCGATGATCTTTATCAATAGTGCATCATCGCCGTGACTGTCAATGATCAGGGAAATATGCCCGCCTTCCTCTTTCGGCATCAGCCCATGCCAGATCGCATTTTCAATATAAGGCTGTAAGATCATAGAGGGGATCATAGTCTCATCCCTGTCAATGTTCTCCCCGATAGAGATGGTGTAATTGAATTTTTCTCCGAATCTTTTCTTTTCTAAACTGAGGTAAAGGGTGAGATACTCAATTTCTTCCTCCAGTGAAATAAAGCTTTTTGTGCAGATATCCAGGTTTTTTCTGATGAGCCTGGCAAAACCGGTAAGTATTTTGTTGGCCGAAGAAGTGTCTTTAGTATTGATGTAATGCTGAATAGAATTCATCACATTAAATACAAAATGAGGATTCATCATCGCCTGCAAAGCCTGCTGTTCCAGCATCAGTATTTTATTCTTTAATAATAGTTTTTGCTGCTCCTTATCTTTCTGCTGTTTGGTTACCTTAACAGCGATCTTATAAAAGCTGGCACTGGCTATTAAAAGGATCACCAGCGTAAACCAAATAGATTGCCAGATATGTTCATGAAGTACAAAACTTACACTCTCGGCCTTGCTCCACTGGCTATTATTGGTTTTTGCACTTAATTCGAAATGATAGCTGCCCGGTGCGAGAGAAGAAAATTCAAGATGCCTGCTTTTAGTCTCTGTCCAGCTGCCTGTTGCTTTTAACCGGTAACGGTAAGAGATATTATTATTTTGAAAATCTATAGCGCTGTAATAAAAGGTAATATCATTATTACCAGGTGACAGGCTCAATGCAGGTGAATTAATAGAGAGTGGCTTTTTATGACTGATGATAGAAGAGATCAATACTTTTGGCGGCTCTTCGGCTTTATCATAAGGTTTGTTATTAAAAAATACAAGTCCGTGATTGGTAGCAAAATAAGCAGTATCGCGGTCAACATATAGCCCATTCACATCATTATCGAGCATGTTATTGGTATACTCAAATGTTTCTACCGGATACTTTCCTTTTAGAAATACGCGGTTCACCGCATTGTTGTTGATTACCCAGATGTAACCCTGCTGAATGAAAAGCTTTTTACAAATATTATTCGCCAATCCATCTTTACGGGTAAGTCGCCTGATCAGCCGATCGTGTTGATAAAAAAGAAGACCGTAACCATCAGTAGCCAATATGATCGTACCATCTGGCAACTGTGCAATGTCATTGATTCTTTTAGTGAGCAGTGAATCATGCTGGTACCGCGTATTTAACTTTTTTGAGGTTAATTCTGAAAGACCGTTAGTATTGGAAAACCACAAGTTTTGATGCTGGTCATAAAAGACACGATAAGACCTGCTGCTGAAAAAGTTTTCTCCTTCTCTGTAAGCTGCTGAATTAAATGATAATTTATGAATAGGATCATTTAACAGGACCACGCCGGACGACAAGGCCATGGCTAAATGGTTTTCTTTACTTAGGCTAAAGTTTTTAAGAACAAAGCCAAAATTGTTCTTTTCCTGAAGGTAAATGATCTTCTTGGCATTTCGGTCATTGGTATTCAGCATTCCCAATCCATAATCTGAAGCGAAAAAAACTATTTTTCCACTGCTATCTATTATCAGCTGTTTAATATTGCTGAATTTCTTTTTATCGGGCAGATCAAGGCGGGTTATCTGATAAGATGGTTTAGACAGGATATTGATCATTCCATTATCCATTCCCAGCCAAAGCCGGTTGGAATGATCTTTTGTAATACTTTTAATACTATTACTACTCAGCCCGTGCTGCTGATCAATTACATAAACCCTTTTTGAAGGTTGCGGAAGCAGGTAAATACCATTATTAGTGGTAAACCACATATTACCTTTATTATCTTTTATCACCTGACTGGTGTTCACCTGCTGGAGATAATGGGTCTGTGTTCCATTGTTTTCCAGGTGATAAACACCAAAACTGTTAGTTAGCCAAAGATCTTTTTCATTTTCAGCGTAGAAATAACCAGGATTATCGGTCAGTAATGCATTGTCTATTTTTAAAGTGAATTGCTGCTGTTCTCCATTAGTTACATTAAGCCCCTTACTATCTAAAAAAAGCAAGTTCTTTCCTGGTACATTTACTGCTGTTTTATAGGAAATAGGATGGATGGTTTGCTGTACCCTTTTAAAAGTGTCATCCTTAAAAAGATGAAGGCTATGTGCACTGCTGGCCCAGATCCTGTGTTTGTAGTCTTCATAAACAAAAGTGTTGATAAATTGGCCGGAGTGACTGGCCGAAATATATTTTTTAATCGATCTGCCATCCCATTTAACCAATATATTTCTGTTTGTTCCAAACCAAATATTACCTTTGCTATCTTCAAAGAATGAAATAGTTATTCCATTGAAATTTAATAATTTAAGGTTTTTATTGTTGTGCTGATTGTAGATTCTTCCATTGAAAAAATAACTGAGCTGACCGTTTAAAGCGGAGAACCATATCCTGCCGGTATGATCTTCATAGAGACGTATGATTTGATTATCAGGTAGGCCTTCATCAATAGAAAATGTTTCAAATAATTTTCCGTCAAAGCGGCTAACGCCGGCATCAGTAGCAATCCAGACATAACCTTTCCGGTCCTGCAGTGTAAAATAGCAGCTGTTGCTTGGAAGCCCGTCTTTAGTGCTGTAATGTTTAATAAAGGGAGTCTGGCTACGTATAATACCACCCGGAATGATAAGGAAAATGAATAAAACAGCTATGCTGTAAAAAATTACTCTTATGCTATTTATCACTGGTAAAGCCGGTGTATAATTTAATCTTCTCCACAAAAATACTCGCTCTTCTCCTTGAGACTGCAATTTTCTCTCCATTTTTCAGCAGGACCTCCAAACCGTTTTTGGAATTGTATTCTTTCAGGTAATTTAAATTGACAATACTGGATTTATGAATACGTACAAATTGATCTTCTGGTAAAATACCTTCATAATCCTTTAATACCCTCGAAACAGTGATCTTTTCTCTGTTGTCAAGGTGGAAAATGGAATAATTACTGTCGGCTTCTATATGAATGATCTCATCTATGCCGATTAAAGTATAACCCTGACCATTTGGTAAACTTAATTTTCGGATATCGGGCCGCTCAGAAAGGGCGGTTGATAAATGTTTAAATAATTCAGTTTTATCCGCTGCCGGCTCATTAAATCTGATCAGTTTTTCGGCCTTTTCCACCGTTTCTTTTAGCTCATCAATATCGATAGGTTTCAACAAATAATCAAGTGCACTGGCTTTGATCGCTTTTAGTGCGTACTGGTCAAAAGCAGTAGTGAAAACTACTTGCGATTGACTTGCTTTCGCGTCTGGAATCAATTCAAACCCGTTTTTCCCAGGCATAGCAATGTCTAAAAAGATCAGGTCTACATCATGGATTAAAAGCAATTCGCGTGCTTCATCTACGGATTTTGCAATCCCGGATATGTGTACATTTTCACAATTCTCCTGTAAGAGAAAATAGAGTGAAGAACGCGCAAATTCTTCATCATCAACTATAATAACATTAAGCACAGGCGATTACAATTATAGGTGAAATTATTTAAAAGATAGAGCTTTCAAGAATATAGGGTTAAATGCTAAAACCGGAACATTTCTTCCCCCGTATGTGAGGCTATAACACAAACATAAAAAAATATAATAGAACCATAAATTAAAATTACCTTCTATGAAAAATTTCCAACACGAAGATCAGGAGCTGCTGCATAAAGAAAGTGGTATACTGACAGCAAAATTGCAGCGCAGATCATTCCTTCAATACGCCGGAGCAGGAGCAGCAGGTATTGCATTAATTGCTGCCGGATGTAAAAAAGATAACGAAACATCAGGTGCTCACACTGGAGTAGATCTTGGAACAGGCGATGTAGGTATTCTAAACTATGCTTATGCATTGGAACAATTGGAAGCTGCATTTTATACCGCAGTAGTACAATCGCCATATTCAGGTATTTCTGCTTATGAGCTGAGCTTATTAACTGATATCAGGGACCACGAAATAGCACATAGAGAATTTTTCAAGAAAGCACTGGGTTCTTCAGCAATTATTGGTTTAACTGTTGATTTTACTTCAATTAATTTTAGTGTAAGAGATAATGTACTGGCAACTGCTAAAGCATTTGAAGATCTTGGTGTTTCTGCATATAATGGTGCTGGTAACCTGATCAAATCTGCAGATTATTTATTGCTTGCAGGAAAGATTGTTTCAGTGGAGGCACGTCACGCTGCTTTAATTCGTGATCTGATTTCCAACGGATCTTTTGCAGATTCAACTGTAATCGATTTAAATGGTTTAGATAAAGCAAGAGCTCCAAAAGATGTACTAGCAATCGCGCAAACCTATGTAAAAACTACAATTAACGGATCTAATTTACCAACAGCAACAGCTTAACCAGAAAATCATGAATATCGTAAACATATTAGAAGAAATTGAAAAAGTTGATGGTGAAATATACGAACGTATAAGTCCCCGCAGAGCAGCAATGAAAGAATTTTATGGCTTTGGGTCTAAAGTAGCTTTAGCTGCAGTTCCCCTGGCTCTTGGTTCTATGTTCAAAAAAGCTTACGGACAAACTTCATCTACTGTTTTAGACGTACTTAACTTTGCACTGACCTTAGAATATCTTGAATTTTATTTTTATCAGACAGGTGCTGCTGCTTCGGGACTAGTTCCTTCGGGCGTACATGCATCAGCGATCAATACGATACTTACCCACGAAATGGAGCACGTTGCTTTGTTAAAAGGAGCGATCACTGCTTCAGGTGGTACGCCGGTAAGCTTTACAGCTGATCAGTTCGACTATACTGCAAAAGGTAACTTCCCAACTGTATTCACTAGCTTCCCAACTTTCTTAGCGGTTGCTCAGGGATTTGAAGATACTGGTGTAAGGGCTTACAAAGGTCAGGCAGGTAATTTAATCAGTGCTCCAGGTGTATTACAAACAGCATTACAGATACATTCTGTTGAAGCGCGTCATGCTTCTCATATCCGTCAGGCCAGGAGAACTACTGAAGGTGGTGGATTGACGGCTTTAAAACCATGGGTAACTGGTGCCAATGATAGTGGTGTTCCACAATTAGATATGACTTACGCAGGTGAAGATAATACAGTACAGGCAGGAATTGATATCACCAGTTTTGGTGTAACAGCTGCAGCAGCTTCAGCTTGTTTTGATGAGCCATTAACAAAAGAAGCAGTATTGGCTATCGCTTCATTGTTTATAAAATAGTAGTATAGTTGTTTAGGTTTATTTAGGAAGAGGACAATTGTCCTCTTCCTTTTTATAGTTAAATTTTTATTTAATAGTTGATCACCTGTTCTTCCAGCTGCTCTGGCATATCGCGGTAATTGTATTGCTGACCTCTTAACTGAGGTTCAAATCCAGCTTCCCTGATGGCATCCTGTATTCCTTTAGCCGTAAAACGGTGAGGAGCACCTGCTGCAGAAACCACATTTTCTTCGATCATAATCGATCCGAAATCATTTGCTCCGGCATGCAAACATAGCTGGGCTACATTTTTCCCTACTGTTAACCACGAGGCTTGTATATTTTTTATATTGGGAAGCATTATTCTGCTTAGTGCCAGCATTCTGATATATTCATCACCAGATACATCATTGGTGATTCCCCTAAGGCGTTTCAATAAAGTGCCGTCATCCTGAAAAGGCCATGGGATAAAGGCTAAGAACCCTTTAGCGCCTTCAGGTTTTTCACTCTGCACTTCTCTGATCCAAACCAGGTGTTCAAACCTTTCATCTATTGTTTCAACGTGACCAAACATCATAGTTGCTGAAGTAGTAATATCAAGCTGATGAGCTGCCCGCATAACATCAAGCCATTCCTGACCGCCGCATTTACCCTTTGAGATCAGTCTTCTTACTCTGTCATTCAATATTTCCGCACCTGCACCCGGCAACGAATCCATACCGGCAGCTTTTAATGCTGTTAAAACCTCTGTATGCGAGATTTTTTCCAGTTTGGCTACGTGTGCAATTTCCGGCGGACCTAAAGCATGAAGCTTAAGGTCGGGATAAAGTTCTTTCAGTTTTCTGAAAAGGTCTGCGTAAAAACTTAATCCCAGATCCGGATGATGGCCGCCTTGTAAAAGAAGCTGATCTCCACCTAAACGGAAAGTTTCTTCGATCTTTACTTTATAGGTTTCTATATCCGTAACATAACTGTCTTCATGTCCGGGTCTTCTAAAGAAATTGCAGAACTTACAATTGGCAATACAAACATTAGTTGTATTCACATTCCTGTCAATCTGCCAGGTAACCTTTCCACTCGGCACTTGCTTTTTTCTTAGCTCATTTGCTACAAAAGCCAGATCGGCAGTTGCCGCATTGTGGTACAGAAACACACCCTCCTCTTTACTCAAAAAGTCAAATTGTAAAGCCCGTTGTAATAATTCAGCAGTATTCATAGCACAAATATACCTAAGTTCTCCTGTTTTTATTTCATGAGATTATCACATTTTTCGTTGAATATATTTGGATTTTAGTGGTCATGGAGCTTGCACATGGTTTTTCATGAACTCTTATTGTTCTATCACCAGCATTTATTGTTTGTCAGTAATGATTGTTTTGAATGCTCTTCCAGCTACCTTCGGCGGTTAATTTGCACTCAAGACCTTATATTTCATGTTTTATTTAATTTTGTTAGCATATCATTTTATGCGGAATTTATGGGTTACTGGCGAATTGTGAAATCTAATAATTTTAATATTTATTTAATTTATATATAAGTTATTTAATTCTTATTTTTATCCATTAATATTAATTTTAGTATAATTCTATAGCTTGAATTTATTTTATGTTTTACAATAGGGGTGAAACTTCTTTGAGTTGTCTATACCTGTAAACTATTAAAGAATGATTATAAAAGCCATATATGCTGAATTTTAACGCAGATAAGCAAAGCTTTGATGGTATATACCTTGAACATTATGCTTCGTTATTTCAATATGCTTACACCATAGTTCGTGACCGTGTACTTGCCGAAGAAATGGTACATCAGGTATTTTTAAAAATTTTGGAGAAAAACAAAGCAGTAACAGTTCATTCTTCTCTAAAATCTTACCTGTACAGATCAGTTCACAACGAGTGTCTTAACTATATTAAACATGAAAGGGTAAAACAGGACCATGCGGCAAAAGCTGATATAGAACAAAGCTTATCTAAAGAAACGTCATCAGGGAAAATGCAATATAAAGAATTGGAAATCAGGTTGGGTATAGCTATAAATGCACTTCCAGAACAATGCAGGACCATCTTCCAGCTCAGCCGTTATGAAGAATTGAAATATGCAGAAATTGCTGTTTTGCTTGGAATATCCATAAAAACTGTGGAAAACCAGATCGGAAAAGCACTTAAAAGGCTGCGTATACAGCTCATAGATTACCTGCCTTTTATCATATGGTTCATATTCATTAATTAATGCTCAAACATGGAAATAGATAAATTATTGATTCGCGTACTGCTTGGAGAGGCTACAATAAAGGAAAAAGAGCAAATAGAAAGATGGCTTGATAAAAATGCATCAAACCAGCGTCACTTTGATCAGATAAGGCTGGTATGGGAAACTAGTACAAACCTTAAATTTATGGGCGAGATAGATGCGCATGCCTCCTTAAACAAATTAAAGGAAAAGATTGAAGTGCCACATTTGCAGCGGCCTAAAGTGGTGACGCTGAAACTACATTCCCTGATGAAAGTTGCTGCTGCCATCATTTTACTGGCTGGAGGCACATGGTTTTATACTTATCGCGTTTCTACCAGGCCGGTTCAGTTTTTAACACAGGAAATGGTGAAGGCCGATACATTATCCGATGGTTCTATTGTCACCTTAAATAAATATAGCCTTCTGCGCTATCCTGAAAAGTTTCGTGGTAAACAAAGGCAGGTATGGCTTACTAAAGGAGAAGCATTTTTTTCCATTACCGCTGACAAAACTAAGCCTTTCTTTATTCACACAGGACTTACGATGATTAAAGTAGTAGGTACTTCTTTTAATGTTAAAAATAAGAATGGAGATATTGAGGTGATTGTAGAAACAGGTATTGTCCAGGTTAGTAAAAATAGTAAAATGATCGTTCTCCACCCAGGTGAAAAGGTGCTGGTAAAGCAAAGTTCAAATCAAATGGTCAGGGAACGTAATCCTGATCTTTTATACAATTACTACCGCAGTAAAGAATTTATAGCCGATGATACGCCGCTTTGGAGAATGGTCGCTATATTAAACGAAGCTTACGGCAGCGACATTATCATTAGCAGAAAGGAACTCTATAACCTGCCCTTAAATACTACGTTTAAAAATGAGTCGATGGATGATATTTTGCAGGTGATCAGCCATACTTTCCATTTAAAGATCTGTAGAAAGCATCAGCAGATCATCCTTTACTGAGCCGTATGCATATAAAAATATCTTTTTGTTTATTCTTGAAACTGTATCTGGCAGGTGTAGCTATGGTGTTGTTTTCTTCTGCCAGTGCGCAAAACCTGAGTGATAAAGTGATCACCGTAAACCTTAACCAGGTAAAATTGGCAGATGCTTTAAAAGAGATCGGTACGCGGGGAGAGTTTTATTTTTCATACAATGGTCAGCTATTACCCAAAGATAGCCTCGTGACCATCGTTGCCCAGCAAGAAACTGTGCATCATATTCTGGTACAGTTATTCCATGGAAAGTATGAATTTGAGGAACAGAAGAATTATATGATTATATCAACTCCGCTGGCACATCTTTCTCTTATCAATACTGATATTACCAATGACAATAACACCTACTCGATCAGCGGGGTGGCAGTGGATGAGCTTAGCGGAGAACGGCTAATGAATGTGAGCGTTTATGATAAGCAGCATCTGGCGGCCACGTTGACAGATGAACATGGTTATTTTAAACTAAAGATCAGGATTGCTGATACTGACATATTGAGGATCACGGCCAGTAAAATACATTACAAAGAGACTTCTTTAAACTTTCTGCAGTCTGTGCTGGTTACGACCAGAAGCCAGGTCAATGATGATCATGAACAGGCTCAGGGAGCAGAGAGAGATGTGTTTGGAAGATTCTTTATATCTACGCGACAAAAGATACAGAGTCTCAATATCCCTGATTTCTTTGCCAAACGCCCTTTTCAATTTTCTTTAACTCCCGGGTTAAGTACCCATGGATTATTTAGCTCACAAGTGATCAACAGATTTTCTGTTAATCTTGCCGGAGGGTATACAGCCGGAGTAAATGGATTGGAGGTCGGCGGCCTTTTTAATATTGATAAAGGAAATGCAAGGTATCTTCAACTGGCGGGAGTATTTAACCTGGTGGGTGGAAA
>Ga0233344_1000004_pt1 | contig 63487 bp, 49 predicted proteins | sample GEONDECOMP281_FD_180697 | JGI IMG/M metagenome (GOLD analysis project Ga0233344, IMG submission 180697) | Leaf litter microbial communities from Shasta-Trinity National Forest, California, United States - GEON-DECOMP-281 | ecosystem: Environmental > Terrestrial > Plant litter > Unclassified...
TCCAGAAAAGATCTACTGTAACAGCTACATCAGGATGGTTTTTTATTTCCTCCCAGGCTTCTTTCATTCCTTTACTCCAATAAATATCATCAAAGATCAGCAGTGAATTTTCATGTACTTTAGGCAGGCACCACTTAAAATAATTTAAAGTAGCGTCTTTCCGGTGGTTCCCGTCAATATAAACAAAATCAAGCTGTGGCAGCTCCTCAATTACCCTGGGCAGCAGTTCATCAAAATTACCAACTTGTAATTCTATATTTTCCAGTTCTAATTCCTGGAAGTTCTGATAAGCTCTTTTGGCTGTTTCGGGACAGCCTTCAATGGTAATGATATCGGCCTGTGCGCAGGCTTTGGAAAGGTAAGCAGTAGTAATTCCCAAACAGGTACCTAATTCAAGCACATTTGCGGGCTGGTTAAACTTAGCCAATCTGTAGATCAGCTGAGCCAGCCGGGGACTTTTTAAAGCATTTTTGGCAATAGCACTAACCTTCTTTGTCCGGTTCTTATTTAAGTGTGAACCAGCGCCCAAATCTGTAACGGTAATCGTGGTATCGTCATTTAAAAGTTTTTTTCTCTGCTCCTCTATATCAATATATTCATTTTTGGAGTTAAAATCGTAAATTACCTCATCAACCAACCGGTAAACAAAAGGTGAATGCGTACCATGCCTGCTTTTAGCTGTTAACCGATGTTTAATATAATCGCCGAAAAATTGTAATACCATAACACAAAAATAGGTAACGCAATATCGTAATTCGCATTTTAATGGAAAATAGTACAGAAATAAGCGCATTAGTAAAATTACTGGATGATCCCGATCAGGAGGTTTTTCAGCACGTAGCAACTCGTTTACTCGAACATGGAAGTTCCGTGATACACTTTCTGGAAACAGAATGGGAGAAATCACTGGATACCCTGTTGCAGGAGAGAATAGAAAATCTTGTGCATCAGATACAATTCAATACCGTAAAAGAAGATCTTAACTTATGGTACCAAAGTGGTGCATTTGACCTGCTTCAGGGTGCCTTAGTCATTAACCGTTACCAGTATCCGGATCTTGATGAACAAAAAGTGATCAACCAGATCGAAGAAATTAAAAGAGAAGTGTGGGTTAACCTGCAGTATGAAATGAGTTCTGTGGAAAAGATCAAACTGATCAATCATATTTTTTATACGCTGCATGGCTTTAGCGGAAATACAAAAAACCCCCATGATCCGCAGAATTCTTTTATCAACCAGGTACTGGAAACAAAAAAGGGCAGTCAAACTTCACTGGCTATTATCTACTCCATTATTGCACAGAAGCTGGATATCCCGGTATATGGAGTAAACCTTCCCCAACATTTTATCCTTGGATATATCGATGAAAGTAAAAGGGAAGAGCATGAATTTGGTATTTTATTTTATATCAATGCTTTTAACAAAGGGGCCATATTTGGCAAACATGATGTCGACCAGTTTTTACGCCAGCTTAATCTTCAGCCACAGCCAGGTTTCTATGCTCCCTGCAGTAATGTTGAAATCATACGCAGGATTATCAGAAATCTGATCTCCGCCTATGAAAAGCTGGGTTCCAGTGAAAAAGTAGAGGAGCTAAAAGAACTCCAGGAAATATTGCTGAACAGCGAGATTTAATCCCCGCTGTCCTTCAATAAATTATTTTCTTTCATCCAGTTTTTCAACCGGCTAAACCATTCATCAGCAGTGGTTTTGTTGTGGAGACCAAAGCCATGGCCACCAGCCTGGTATAAGTGCATCTCTACAGCAACCTTGTTTTTCACCATCGCCTGTTCAAACAGAATACTATTTTCCACAGGAACTACATTATCATCATTGGCATGAACAAGAAAACTAATGGGCGTTTGTGCATTTACATGCCTGTCATTTGAAAAATATTCTTTCTGTTCCTGGCTTCCATTGATACCGATCAGCTTAATTACCGATCCGGCGTGCGGAGAATCAAGAAAACTCATTACAGGATAAATTAAAATAGAAAAATCTGGCCTGAGACTTAGATTCTCTGAGTTTTTAATTTTAACATCTCCATAATGTACGGTAAGAGAAGAAGCAAGATGGCCGCCTGCAGAAAAGCCCATAATACCAATTTTAGCAGGGTCTATGCCCCACTTCAAGGCATTCTTACGTATCGTATAAATTGCTTGTTCGGCATCCTGTAAAGGACCAAAAGATTTGTCTACCATTGTTGTATCATCCGGTAAACGGTATTTTAATACAAATGCAGTCACACCAATTGCTGTAAATTTTCTGGCTACCTCCTCTCCTTCATGGCCAATTGCCAGATGCTGATAACCTCCACCCGGACAAATGATCACTGCCGTTCCATTTGCCTTACCCGCATCAGGTTTGTATAGATTGAGCGTAGGGTGAAAAACTTTAGCATAGCCAGTTACCTTACCATTAACAACAGTTTCAATTTCCTTATAGGAGGAAGGAGGAGTTTTTGCTCCCGGGATTTTTCCCGGATACAGTTCCATAATCTCCTGTGCTTTTACTGTATGCAAACCTATCATACCTAATCCTAAACTTAACAGCCAAATCTTCTTCATCCTGTAAACAATTGTTTTTACCTGTAACAAATACTCCGGTCATTCCATTGCTGTTTGTAAGCAGCAGCCTTATGGTGGCTTTCATTAGAATTCCATTAAATAAGCCTTTAAAAAGTCATTCAGTTCTCCGTCCAGCACCGCCTGCGCGTTAGAGGTCTCATAATTTGTTCTTAAGTCTTTCACCAGCTTATAAGGGTGTAAAACATAATTTCTGATCTGGGAACCCCACTCGATCTTCATCTTTGAACCTTCTACCGCAGCAGATGCTTCCATCCTCTTACGCATTTCAGCTTCATATAACTGCGATTTCAGCAATCGTATAGCATTTTCTTTATTCTGAAGTTGCGATCTGGACTCCTGGTTTTTAATTACAATTCCTGAAGGCTTATGGTAGAGACGTACTGCGGTCTCCACTTTATTTACATTCTGTCCGCCCGCTCCACCAGAACGAAACGTTTCGAATTCTATATCCGCATCCTTGATCTCGATTTCGATCGTATCATCTACCAAAGGGTAAACATATACCGAAGCAAAAGAAGTATGCCTGCGTGCTGCAGAATCGAATGGAGAAATTCGAACCAGGCGGTGTACGCCGTTTTCGCCTTTCAGGTAACCATAGGAAAACTCACCGGCAAACTGCAGTGTTACAGATTTTACACCCGTTACCTCACCTGCCTGAAAATCCTGCTCTGTTACCTTATATCCATTTTTCTCCCCCCACATGATATACATTCGCATCAGCATGGCTGCCCAGTCGCAGCTTTCTGTTCCTCCAGCTCCTGCCGTGATCTGCATCACCGCTGCCAGCTGGTCTTCTTTGCTGCTCAGCATATTCTTCAATTCCAGGTCTTCAACCAGATGAAGACATTTCTGATACTGCTCATCCATCTCTTCATTCGTGGCATCGCCAGACTGAAGAAAATCGAATAAAACCTGTGTATCTTCCAATTCAGCATTCACTTTCTGCCAGGCATCTGTCCATACCTTTTTAGAATTCATTTCTGCTAAATGCTTTTCGGCCTTTTTGGGATCATCCCAAAAATCCGGTTGTAAGGTAAGCTCCTGTTCTATATAAATAGCTTCGAGTCGGGTTTCGACGTCAAAGATGCCTCCTCAGCGACGCTACTCTGTCCCTTAAATCCTGTATTTGTTCTTTTGTCATACCCGCAAATATATAATATAAAACAAATTATTTCTTCATCATCATATAATCCAACGTAAGATTAGCCAAAGCATTAACGCCCAGTACAAATCCACTTTCATCAATATAAAAATCAGGGGTATGATGAGATGGGGCTTTTAGCGGATCTTGTCCTTTAGGCATCCCTCCCAGAAAAACAAACAATCCAGGTACTTTCTCCTGGTAAAAAGAAAAATCCTCTGCACCGGTAACCGGTGCTTTTAACCGTACATGATCTGCACCCGCAGTCGCCTTCAAACTTGGCAGCATCTTCTCCATTAAAGCAGGATCATTAAATGTTACCGGGTAATGGGTGCTATAAGGAATCTTAACTTCAGCAGTTCCACCACCAGCCTCAGCAGTTTTAACTGCAATGGCTGTCAACCTTTCTATAAACATTGTCTCATCTTCCCTGCTAAAATTGCGGATAGTACCCATCATTTCTACCTTTTCCGGAATGATATTCGATCTTACTCCTCCATTGATGGCACCAACGGTTACTACACCAGGATTTTCCGTTACATTTAAATTCCTGCTCACAATAGTCTGCAGGCTAGTTACGATCTGTGCAGAAATAACTACAGGATCTATACTGCTCCAGGGATAAGCGCCGTGTGCTGATCTGCCTTTAACGGTAATCTTAAAATCGTTCACCGCAGCCATTGTTCCGCCCGGGCGATAAGTAATATCCCCAACAGGTGTCTGAGAATTGATATGCAGCCCAAAGATCACCTCAACCTTAGGATTTTCCAGCACCCCCTGCTTTACCATGAGTTCTGCGCCGCCTTCTTCACCAGCAGGCACTCCCTCCTCAGCAGGCTGAAAAATAAACTTTACGGTTCCGGGAATATCTTTTTTCATCGAAGCCAGCACTTCTGCAACGCCCATCAGTATAGCCATGTGAGAATCGTGCCCGCAGGCATGCATTACGCCAACTTCCTGCCCATTATAAATCGTTTTAATTTTGGAAGCAAAAGGCAGATCTACCCGTTCCGTTACCGGAAGAGCATCCATATCTGCTCTTAAAGCAACAACAGGCCCGGGTTTGCCACCTTTTAATACACCTATCACACCAGTTTTTGCCACTCCCGTGGTTACAATGATTCCCAGCGACTGTAAATGTTTAGCAATGATGGCAGAAGTTCTCACTTCATTATTTCCCAGTTCGGGATGCTCATGGAAATCACGGCGCCAGGCAATTATCTTCTGCTCAATGGCCGAAGCCTTTTTAGCAACCTCCGTTCTTAGTACATTTTTCTGTGCAAAAGCACCAGAACCAGACAGGATCAACAGGATAAAGTAAAATCTTTTCATAGAGAGTCGTTTTAATACCTAAATATAACCTAATCTGCCGACATTTAATTGTCGGCAGAAATTTTGTTAGAAACGTTACCAAAAGAAATAAACCAGTACATTTAAAAAAAATACCACACTATGCTACCAACCGTAAATTTTACAGAGACTGAAGCCTACAAATACCTGGCTGATCACTTTATCGACATCAATGAGAAAAGCATAAAACAACTTTTTGCAGAAGATGAAAAACGTTTTGAGAAATTCTCCCTGATCTTTGAAGATATCCTGCTGGATTATTCTAAAAACAGAATCAATGATGAAACTATAGCCTTATTGCTCCAGCTGGCCAAAGAATGTAAACTGGACGAAGCGATCAAAGCGATGTTCAGCGGAGACAAGATCAACCAGACAGAAGACAGAGCTGTACTACACGTTGCACTGCGTAACCAAAGTAACAAAGCAATTTATGCAGATGGTGTAAATGTAATGGACGAGGTGAATGAAGTTTTGGCTAAAATGGAGAAATTCAGCGGCCAGATCATCTCAGGATCATGGAAAGGTTATACTGGTAAAGCAATAACAGATGTAGTAAACATAGGTATTGGTGGTTCTGACCTTGGACCAGTAATGGTTACTGAAGCGTTAAAAGCTTACAAAAATCACCTCACCATGCATTTTGTATCTAATATTGATGGTACACACATGGCAGAAACGCTAAAAACTGTAGATCCTGAAACTACTTTATTTATTATAGCTTCCAAAACATTTACTACACAAGAAACGCTGACCAATGCCAATACAGCAAAAGACTGGTTCCTGAGTAAAGGTGCGAAACAGGAAGATGTAGCTAAACATTTTGCCGCTTTATCTACCAATGCAAAAGACGTATCTGCTTTTGGTATCGATACTGAAAACATGTTCGGTTTCTGGGACTGGGTTGGCGGCAGATACTCTCTATGGAGTGCAATAGGCTTGTCTATCTCTCTAAGTATCGGCTTTGATAATTTTAAAGAACTGCTGGAAGGTGCACATGCGACAGACAACCATTTTGAAACCACACCTTTTGAAAGTAATATACCGGTAATTCTTGGACTGCTGGGCGTATGGTACATCAACTTCTTTGATGCCGAAACACAGGCTATATTACCTTATGATCAATATATGCACCGTTTTGCTGCTTATTTCCAGCAAGGTGATATGGAAAGTAACGGTAAACATGTAGACCGTAACGGTAATGAAGTAACTTATGAAACAGGACCAATTATCTGGGGAGAACCAGGTACTAACGGTCAGCATGCTTTTTATCAGTTGATTCACCAGGGAACACGCTTAATCCCTTGTGATTTTATTGCACCGGCACAAAGTCTTAATCCTATCGGAGAACATCACCCGATCCTTCTCTCCAACTTCTTTGCACAAACTGAAGCCCTGATGAACGGAAAAACCGAAGAACAGGTGACAGCAGAATTGAAAAAAGATGGCAAAACAGAAGAAGAAATTAAAAAACTTGCTCCTTTCAAAGTTTTTGAAGGCAACAGGCCAACCAATTCTATCTTATTGAAAAAAGTGACTCCGCGTAGTCTGGGAAGCCTTATTGCGCTATACGAACATAAAATATTTGTTCAGGGGATCATCTGGAATATATTCAGCTTTGATCAATGGGGTGTAGAATTAGGAAAACAACTGGCAAAAAGCATTTTACCTGAATTAAAAGATGATAACGCTGTTGCTTCTCATGATTCATCTACCAATGGCCTGATCAATCAGTATAAAAGCTGGAGATAGATCTTTATTATAAGCGTTTTCGTTTGTTGATTAAACCATTGTATAGTAAGCTTATCTAAGTCTAAACCATATAATTAAATACACAAATGAAAACGCTTAAAAATATACTATTGCTTGCCCTCCTGTTTTCAGCAGGGCAATTAAACGCGCAGACAGATAAAGCCACTACAGCCCGGATCATTAAAGAGCAGAACTATATCTTTATAGCCACTTCAGCTAATCCATTAAATGCTTCAGATATCAATAAGATCATGAGCAGAATGCCTGGTTATACCGGAGGTGGTAGCATTAATCTGAACAGTTCAAATTACGACCTTACTGTTACACCAGATAGCCTGATCTCTTATTTGCCTTATTACGGCAGGTCTTATACCCCAAAAATTGGCGGTGCCATAGATGATACCGGCATCAAATTTAAATCTAAAGATTTCCGCTATAAAATTGTGCCCCGTAAAAAAGGCGGATGGTATATCACAATGACGCCTAAAGATGTAAAGGACAACTATAACCTCAGCCTTTTTGTTACTAACAGCGGTTATGCAACCCTCACGGTCAATAACAGTACACAGCAAGCCATCAGTTTTGACGGATACCTAAGCGAACCTAAACAGCCAAAGAAATAACTACTTTGCAGCAACTGCCGGAATCAGATTGATCTGGAACAACTTATCCCACTTCTTACCGGTTACAAAAAGACGTTTACCTGCACCATCCCAGGCAATCCCATTCAGCACGTCTGTATTGGCAAATTTATCTTTTACAGGCAATATTCCGGTGAGATCAAGATAACGTTCCACAGCGCCATTTTTAGGGTCAATTACAGCGATCTTATCTGTCTGGTAGATATTCGCAAAGATCTTCCCGTCTATATACTCCAATTCGTTCAGCTGATCTACTTGTCCATTGTTATCGTAAACATCAACTGAACCTTCTTCTTTACCTGTAGTAGCATTTAAGAACCAAATCCGGTTAGTACCATCAGATTTATAAAGACGCTGCCCATCGTAGGTCAATCCCCATCCTTCTCTGCTGCCCTGATAAGGGAAAGTACCCAGTTGTTTTAAAGACTTTGCATCATAAATAAAACCTATATCTTCTTTCCAGGTCAACATCATAATACGCTCACCAACCAGCGAAGATCCTTCGGCAAAATATTTTTTATCAATAGCTATTCTTTGTAGTGCTTTGCCTGACTCCAGCGCTACCCACCTTAACGTAGAGGTACCATATTCACCAGTACTCTCCAAAAATTTACCACTATGATATTCTATACCCTGCGTATAAGAGCTGGTATCATGAGGAAAGGTATTCACTACCTTATAACCAAATTTAGTCGGTGTGATATTAGATTTTAACACAATGTTGATGGTCAGCGTATCCTTTTTAGACCCATTATCTACCACTGCAGTGATCAGCTTATAACCTAGAGACAAATCGCTCGTTTTTAAAACGACAGGTGCCTTATCAGCCGATGAGGCCAAAGCTTTTCCGTCCAGCAAATAGCTGATATTGCTTACCTTTACATCTACAGGAAGATCAATCTGCACCTTTACATCTTCACCCAGGCTAAAAGTTTGCCCCTGCCCGGGAAATTTAAAACTGGCAGCTTCAGTTTTACCTGCCTGATCTTTACAAGAAAAAATTAAAGCAGTACCAAAAAACAGGCACATTAATAATAATGATGGAGTTAATTTAACAGGGGTATTAGGTTGGCCAAAACGCATCTTCAATATGATTAATTTTATATAATTCCTTACTTTCAAAAACAATTGCTACAATATCAAAGCGAACTTCACCCTGATGTTTCTTTTTTTCAATATAAACAGCAGAAGCAAACTCAAGCTGCTTTTCTTTTTTCCAGTCCACAAAATCTTCCGGTTCACCGTGTTCCACCGATCTCCTGGTCTTTACTTCCACAAAAATGATCTTATCTTCATAAAAAGCGATCAGGTCTATTTCAGCTCTCCCGTAGATCCAATTCACTTCCAGGATCTGGTAACCGAGTCCTTCCAGGTAAGACTTCGCTAAAAGCTCACCATATCTGCCAAGGTCGTTATGTGCCGCCATTATTTTAGAACTACAGAGCCCAGAAATCTTGATATATCCCGTTCAACATTTTTAATTTTAGCATAACGGCTCATTAAGATTTCCTGGTTCGCTGCATCAGGCTCTAACTTGATCTCCTGGAGCAGACCCAGCAAAATACGGTCGACCTTTCTTTTCTTCAAATGAAACAAGCCCCCCAGTATGGTTGCCTTTAAATTCACCGTTTCATCCCTCACATAGATCTGGTGCTTATTGTACCAGTTTTCACTCAATGAATAGGGCGAAGTAGATAAAGTGATCGCCAGGTCTGCTATATTGCGGTCCTCATTTTTAATAAATTGATTAGCAACAGGCAAATGGCCATTTTCAATCTCCTCTTTATAATTCTGAATGATCAGCTTGCAGGTTTCATCCTCAAAGGTAACATCAGACAAGTTCTGCATGATAAAAGAACCAATATACATGTTATCGATATTATCCCAGCTCACCAGCTCATGACCAAAGGCCAGTAAAAGGCGCACAATTTCATGTTCCTGCAGCTGGTCGTTATCAATGCTGGTTTCCATATCCGGAAAACCAGGCTGAGGATTATCATCAAATAAATTATCAGGAGGCCCGTCAGGAGCAAAAGGATTTGGAGAATAACTTTGCTTTTGGGGATGCTGAGGTGCAGAACCAGCTTTTTTATACTTGGCCGACTTCATTTTATTCAGCTCCGTCAGCAGCATCCGTTCCTCTACTTCCAGCAAACGGCTGCATTCCCTGATAAAGACAGAAGCCTTAATATCATCCGGGATCTTTGCAATACTTTCTACAATATCCCTGATGATACCAGCCCTTTTTATAGGGTCAGTACCTGCTTCTTTTAACAGGATATCTGCTTTATATAAAATAAAATCTTTGCGGTTATTCTCTATATAGATCTTGAATGCACCAGCACCCACTTTATGCATGTATGAATCCGGGTCATGGCCATCAGGAAAGTTTACTACTTTCACATTTAGCCCTTCTTCCAGGATCATATCCAGCCCACGCAGGGAGGCTTTTATTCCTGCCGCATCGCCATCATATAAAATAGTAACGTTTTGTGTAAAACGACCGATCAGACGAATCTGTTCTACAGTCAGGGAGGTACCAGAAGAAGCGACTACATTTTCTACCCCGGCCTGGTGTACCGATAGCACATCAGCATACCCTTCTACCAGGTAACAGTTATCAACTTCACGGATTGATTTCTTTGCCTGGAAAAGTCCATACAGTACATTCGACTTATGGTAAATATCACTTTCCGGGGAATTCACATACTTCGGAACATTTTTGTCCGTTTTCAGTGTTCTTCCGCCGAAGCCAATCACCCTGCCCGTAAAGTTATGAATCGGGAACATCACCCTTCCGCGGAAACGGTCATATACCTTTCCCTTATCATTACGGATCGATAATCCTGTACGTTCCAGGTACTCTTCTTTGTGTCCTGCTGCTTTGGCACTTAAAAACAAGGCATCCCACTGATCAGGAGAATAACCCAGTTCAAATTTCTTAATGATATCTTCCCTGAATCCTCTTTCCTTAAAATAGCTTAATCCTATGGCTCGTCCCTGCTCACCTGTCCATAGTTCATTAGAAAAATAGTTTGCTGCATAGAGCGAAACCACGTAAAGACTTTCACGGGTATTGTTGGCTTCGGCATCCTGCGGACTTTCCTCTTTCTCCTCTACCTCAATATTGTACTTCTGTGCAAGGTACTTTAAAGCTTCAGGATAGGAGTACTTCTCATGATCCATGATAAACCGTACAGCATCTCCCCCTTTTCCGCAGCCAAAACATTTATAAATGCCTTTGGTTACAGAAACATTAAAGGAAGGAGTCTTTTCATTGTGAAAAGGGCAATTACCAATTAAGCTGGTCCCGCGTTTTTTTAAAGACACAAAATCACCTACAACCTCCTCTATACGGGCGGTGTCCATGATCTTGTTGATGGTATCCTGATAAATCATTAAAGCATTTTACTGAACAAGGGGTAATAACGCATCGGCCAAAGTTTTGTTGCCCTTCTCATTGAAGTGGACACCATCAATGGTCAAAATTCCTTTAGGCAAATCCTGAGGATTGTTTGCGGTGTCATAATCGGTAAACAGTTTTCTCAGGTCTACCAATGGCAATTTATTTTTAGCAGCAAGCTGACGAATATCTTCGGTAAACTTATCCAGTTCGCCATCGTTATCATTGGTGCCAGTTTTTTTCTCTCCAATTACTGCTGGTGTAACCAATACTATTTTAGCATCACCAGACTTAATTTTATTGATCATTGCCTGGTAGAATTTTATAAATTTATCTTCATCCGTTCCGGTATGGGAAGTTTGTTTATGCCAAACATCATTCACGCCCACATAGATCACTACTAAGTCGGGCTTTTTATTCAGCACATCATCTTCCAAACGAAGATACAGATCATAGATCTTATTACCTCCAATTCCGGCACCTATTACTTCATAGGAAGAACTCAGCGATTTTTTTATCAGGTCTACATATCCGCCAGGCTGAACGCCCATCTGCGTAATAGAATCACCAAAGAATATTATTTTTTTAGGTTTTACTTTCATGGCCAGTACAGAAACAACCAAACAACAAGCCATAAGGTACAATGTAGATTTAATGATTTTTTTCATAACACTGTTTTTTGATCACAATAGATAGAGGAGTCAAATATAACTAATTCCTATTCAGCTAAGGCAATTCGCCCTTGCAATTATAACATTGAATATTATAATTGCAAGAATGAATTGCCAGATAAAAATTCTTAGCAACTGATAACCAGCATCTTGTTAAAATTCAATATTATAACTCAATTTAATTCAAAACACACCAGAAAGATGATCTTACAATCTCTAAAAGAACCCAAAAATTCTAAAATCGTCGTTGTAATAACGACAATAATATTATAATCACAGCTCACAAAACGACGATTACACTATTATTGTCGTTATTACAACGACGATTGTGTATATTTGTATTGCTATGAAAGACGTTATAAAAGAAATATTAGTCCAAAATCAGGAGAGAAGTCTTGCAAAAGATCTTAAACCAAGAGATACAGGAATTTCATTAGATCTGAATAAAGTTCAGGCGATCATAGGCCCCCGTCGTGTGGGAAAAACTTCGGCCATGTTATTATCCATGGAAGAATTAAAAACAAAGAGGGGTGTTTCAGAAAATAATATCATCTACTTTAACTTTGAAGATGAGCGTGTACAATTTGAGCCCACAACCCTTGATTTAATCTTACAAGCATGGCAGGAGCTCAACCCGGATTTATCTTTAGAAAATGCATGGTTTTTCTTCGACGAGGTACAAGCTGTCCGAGGATGGGAACGTTTTATCAACCGTATCAATGAAACTTATTCCAAAAGAATATTCTTCACGGGTAGTAATAGCTCTGTATTGCATACGGAAATCAAATCAGTATTACGCGGCCGGAGTATCGCGGTAGAACTATTGCCTTTAACATTTAAAGAATACTGTCGTTTTAGCGGCTTTAAACCTGTATTAAATGGCGCTGGTAAAAGCAAAACAATTGCTCTATTCATGAAGTATCTTGTGCAGGGTGGTTATCCAGAAACTATAAACCTACCTACAGAACTCATACACACAGCCTATCTGCAGGAGTATTACAATGCAATGCTCCTGCGTGATATCATAGAATATAATCAGCTTTCCAATTACAACTACCTGCGCAGTTTATACCGCCAGGCAGCATCAACCATTGGCAAAACAATCAGTAACCGCAGATTACACAATCAATTAAAATCACAACAGTATAGTGTGGGTATAAATACAGTATACGATGCAATGGATATGGCAGAACAAGCTTATCTATTTAAAAGAATAAGTCGTTTTGATTATTCGGACAGCAAACGGGAGAAGTCAGACAAAAAGATCTACTGGTTGGACAATGGATTATTAAATGCAAATACAGCACAATACACAGGAAACAGGGGATTGCTACTTGAAAATCTGGTTTTTAAAGAACTCTATTATAGATTTGGAAATATCTACACAAGCAACATATATTATTATGCAGAAGCCACAGGTGAGTGCGATTTTGTTATTTATCCGGAGGGAGGAACAGCATTACCTGTACAGGTAAGCTGGACTATAGCAGAAGAAAGCACACGCAACCGCGAGATCAAAGGATTAGTTAAAGCTTGTACCTATTGCAAAGTAACAGAAGCCTGGATCATCACTGCTGAAGAAGAAGAAGATCTAACCATAGATGGCATCCATATATTGGTAAAGCCAGCATGGAAGTGGATGCTCAATGTCTGATCCTTCTCTTATCAATGATAATCCTTATGCAAAATCAGGAAACTTGCCCGCTCTTCCTTCTTAAAGGGAACATTCCAATTGCCCTGGTAAGTGATCTTTGTAGGTAGCTTATTTTCTCCAAAATAGCTCATCTCAATATTCATGTGTACATCAAAATCAAACAGCATATTGCTGTACTTCATATCTACATAACGGCCTAGGATGGCAAAGTTGCGTTTATCAAAAATGGTAACCAGCTCTTTGATCATTAAACCGTCCTTAGTCCAGTTGCTCAGATCATCTTTTACCTTCACCCTAAAGCGGTATACAGGAATAGAATCCAGGTAAGTGGCACTCTGGAAACTATAATCATAATACTGGCGCATATTAGCCGTAAAAATCTCTGTTTTGCCACCTATAAAGGGAATCCCTTTAACAGGTCTTCCGGGGTTAAAGATCAGTGTTTTCAGCTTATCCTTATAACTCTCATTCTTTCCACCACTGCTACCGCCTAAAGAACTTTCCTCTGTTCTATAGGCATTCATAAAAATGTAATCAAACATCTCCAAAGTATATAACTGGTACTTACCGTTTTTCTTAAATACCTGCCCTGTATCCTGCTTTACCAGGTATTCCATACGGTTAGGGCCACTAGCATTGTGTTTGATCTTCCGGTAAATCCTTCCGTTTACCTTATTCTTTTTATCATAGGTATAGATCCTGTTTTCAGCGATAAAACTGAACTTTTTCATTTTTCTGAAAGCTGCATAAAAAGTTGTATCTGTAGTCACTGCCCGGATGAACGTTTCTACGCTCAGCTTCTGTGCAACAATATTTACATTAGAATCCAGGGAAATCGTCTTGATCGTATCCGGATTAAAGCGGGGGATCTGTTGTGCAAACCCCTTAAATCCGAATACGATCAGTATAATAGTTATGATTAACTGCCTCATCTTCAATTTAGTTACCCAATTGCTTCAAAGCAATATAAGCCATTAAACCTGTTGATATTTTCAAAGCATCTTCATCTACATCAAAATTTGGATGGTGAACTGAATATTTAGTATCCTTAGCAGCATTACCAGTGCCTAAACGGTAAAAGCAAGCATCGGTTACCTGAGAATAATAAGCAAAATCTTCCGCAGCCATCCAGATATCCAGATCAACTACATTTTCTGCGCCGAGGTAATCTTCTGCAAAACCACGCGCACTTGCAGTAAGCTTTTCCTCATTGATCAGGAAAGGATAACCATGGTGGATATCAAAATCACAGCTGCCGCCCATACTCTCGGCAATGCCTTCTGCCATCTTTTTCATTAACCTTTTAGCTTCCTTTCGCCAATCTTCATTCAGCGTCCTAAAGGTACCTTCAAGCTTCACCTCATTGGGAATAATATTTGTTGCCCCGTTGGCAATCACTTTACCAAAAGACAATACCGATGGCAATCTTGGATCAGCATTACGGCTAACGATTTGCTGCAAAGCCACAAGGATATGTGCAGTGATCAGCACGGGGTCAATATTTTGCTGCGGTTGTGCACCGTGGCCTCCTTTGCCATGAACAGTAACGTACAGCTCATCTGTCGAGGCCATATAGATCCCCGAACGGAAACCTACTTTACCTGCATCGATCAGCGGCATCACATGCTGTCCAATAATATAATCTGGTTTTGGATTCTCCAGTACCCCTTCCGCGATCATAATACTTGCACCGCCCGGCAATACTTCCTCACCCGGCTGAAAGATTAATTTAATTGTTCCGCCAAATTCAGCTTTCAGGCTATTCAAAATATAAGCAGCACCTAAAAGGGAAGAAGTATGTACATCATGCCCGCAAGCATGCATTACCCCTGGATTTTTCGACACATAGGGCTGATCATTTGCTTCCAGGATAGGTAAAGCATCCATATCCCCACGGAGCGCAATCACCTTGTCTGAGGGCAGAGCTCCGGTAATTAAACCTACTACCCCCGTATTGGCAAGGGATTCAAAAGGAATGCCCCATTTGGTTAGTTTATCTTTAACAAAAGCCGAAGTTTGAAATTCTTTAAAAGAAAGTTCTGGATTCATATGAAGATGACGGCGATAGCCAACTATTTCTTCAAATATATTACCTGCTAAAATTTGGATCTGCTCTTTATTTATCATTTGATTGGCTCTAAACTGGGTGCATTGATTTTCTCTCTGAAAATGAACAAAGTCGCAAATAAAGGTTTAAACTCATTCATCATTCGCTGCGCCTCCAGACGTGTCCTAAAATCGCCCACGTGTAAATAATAATTAGGTTCTTTATAAGTAATGTAAGTATTAACTTTTGGATAGATGCCTTTAAAGCGGCTCTGTTCTACAAAAACCTGCTTTCTGTCAGACCCGTAAAAGATCTGTACCCGATAGCCAGCAGAAGAAATTACCCCTTCAGGTTTATGACCACCAGGTAGAACAGCTGGCTTATTTAGCATGATCCTTCTTTCAATCAGGCTGTCAATCCGGGGGTCTTTGATCACCGTAACTTCACCCCTTTTCTGGGCAAATGAAACAACTGAAAAGCAACAAATAAAAAAAGTAAAGAATAATTTCATGGATAGGCCTTAAAAAAAGAATGCCGATTTCTTTTTACAAAAATCGGCATTCTTTATGTGTATTACAAATTACATTCCTGCACCGTGGCAGTTTTTGTATTTCTTACCGCTTCCACAAGGACAAGGATCGTTCCTGCCTATGGTCACTTCTTTACGTACAGGTTGTTGCGGAGCCTGCTCACGCGTATCCTCAAAATTAACCTCTCCGGTATTGCTTGCTGTTGCAAATTCAGGCTTAGATAACTTCAACTTGCCTGAAGGCTTAACAGCCTTTGGCGCTTGCAGATCATCTGCTTCCTGCTGCACAGGAATACCACCCTTATATAAGAAACTTACTACTTCTTTATTTACCGCATTCAGCATGTTTTTAAACAAGTTAAATGCTTCCATTTTATAAACGATCAGTGGATCTTTCTGCTCATAAACCGCGTTTTGTACAGACTGTTTCAGCTCGTCCATTTCGCGTAAATGTTCTTTCCACGACTCATCAATTAATGCAAGAACGATCGTTTTCTCAAAAGATTTAGTGACTTCCCTGCCATAGTTAAGCATGGCTTTCTTTAAATCTACCGGAACCTGAACACTTCTGATCCCGTCAGTAAAAGGAACAACAATTTGTTCTATATGGTCGCCACGTTCTTCAAATACCTGCGTTAATACCGGCATTGCCTGTGCGATGATCGCTTCAGATTTTCTGGCATAAAAAACAGTAGCTTCTTCAAATAGCTTATCTGTTAAGATATGAATGCTTCTTGAGCTGAACTCCGATTCAGTGATCTCCGTATCTAAAGAGAAATTTTTAATGACTTCCAGTTTAAAACCTTCGTAATTACCTTCTTCTTTGTATTCAGTAACCACATCTTCTGCTACGTCAAACACCATGTTGTTCATGTCTACATCCAAACGTTCGCCAAACAAAGCATTTTTACGTTTCGCATAGATCACAGAACGCTGTGAGTTCATTACATCATCATATTCCAGTAAACGCTTACGGATACCAAAGTTGTTTTCTTCAACTTTTTTCTGCGCACGCTCAATAGATTTGGTGATCATTGAATGCTGAATCACTTCACCATCTTCAATACCCATTTTAACCATGATATTAGAGATACGCTCAGAACCAAATAAACGCATTAAGTTATCTTCCAGTGAAACGAAGAACTGGGATGAACCCGGATCTCCCTGACGACCTGCACGACCACGCAACTGTCTGTCTACACGACGCGACTCATGACGTTCTGTACCTACGATAGCTAAACCGCCTGCTTCTTTAACACCAGCACCCAGTTTTATATCCGTACCACGACCAGCCATATTGGTAGCGATGGTCACTGTTCCTGCCTGCCCAGCTTCAGCTACGATATCAGCTTCCTTCTGGTGCATTTTAGCATTCAGTACATTGTGTTTAATACCTCTTAGTTTCAGCATGCGGCTCAACAGCTCAGAAATCTCTACTGAAGTAGTACCTACCAGAACTGGTCTGCCTGCCTCCGTTAATTTTCCAATCTCTTCTGCAACTGCATTATATTTTTCGCGGATCGTACGGTAAACGTAATCCTGCTCATCTTTTCTGGACATTACCCTGTTTGTAGGTATTTCTACCACATCCAGCTTATAGATCGACCAGAACTCACCGGATTCAGTAGTTGCTGTACCCGTCATACCGCATAATTTGTGGTACATACGGAAGAAATTTTGCAAAGTAACCGTAGCATAAGTTTGTGAAGCATCTTCTACTTTCACATTTTCTTTTGCTTCAATTGCCTGGTGCAAACCATCAGAATAACGGCGACCGTCCATAATACGACCTGTCTGCTCATCTACGATTTTGATCTTACCTTCATCGATGATATATTCAACATCAATTTCAAACAAAGTATAAGCTTTAAGCAACTGGTTTACCGAGTGTACCCGTTCAGCTTTAATCGAGTAATCGCGCATCAGTTCATCTTTCCTTGCGATCTTTTCTTCACTGGCTAAAGTTGATTTCTCAATTTCAGCAATCTCAGTACCTACATCCGGCAATACAAAGAAATGCTCATCTTCACCAGATTTAGTGATCAGCTCGATTCCCTTTTCAGTAAGCTCTACCTGGTTGTTTTTTTCATCGATATAGAAATACAGTTCAGAATCTACCTTAGGCATATTCTTAGACTGATCTGCCATATAACTGTTCTCGGTTTTAAGCAGGATCTGTTTGTGTCCGCCTTCACTTAAAAACTTAATCAGGGCTTTATTTTTTGGTAAACCACGGTGTGCTCTTAATAAAGCTAAACCACCTTCACCTTCTTCAGTTCCGGTTTTACCATCTGCAATTAATTTTTTCGCTTCATTGATCGCACGGGTTACATACTCTTTCTGCGCATTTACCAAACGTTCAATCCTTGGTTTCAATTCATGGAACTCATGCTGATCTCCAAAAGGAACGGGACCAGAAATGATCAATGGTGTACGGGCATCATCGATCAATACCGAATCGACCTCATCCACCATCGCAAAATGCAATTTGCGCTGTACCAATTGTCCTGGTTCCTGCGCCATATTATCACGCAGGTAATCGAAACCAAACTCATTGTTGGTGCCATAAGTAATATCTGCCAGGTAAGCATTTCTGCGTTCCTGAGAGTTAGGCTCATGTTTATCGATACAATCTACTCTTAAACCATGGAATTCAAATAAAGGACCATTCCACTCCGAGTCACGTCGTGCCAGATAATCATTCACCGTTACGATATGTACACCCTGACCAGCCAAAGCATTCAGGTAAGCCGGTAATGTACTTACCAGTGTTTTACCCTCACCTGTAGCCATCTCAGCAATCTTACCATTGTGCAATACCACACCACCTATCAGCTGTACATCATAATGTACCATGTTCCACTGTACCGTAGTTCCGGCAGCATCCCATGAATTAGCCCAATAAGCCTTATCACCTTCTATTTTTACATTCTTCCTGCGCGCAGCATAATCCCTGTCGTAAGCCGAAGCTGTTACTTCTATTTTTTCATTTTCTGCAAAGCGGCGTGAGGTTTCTTTCACTACTGCAAAAGCAGCAGGAAGAAGATCCATCAATACCACTTCCAATTCCTTATCCCTGTCTTTAATCAACACATCGATCTGCTCATAAATAGCGGTCTTTTCTGATAAAGAAAGATCCTGACCTTCAGCGCTGGTTTTCAATCCACTGATCTTACCATCAATTTCTGCCAGCGATTTTGCGATAACGTCTTTAAAGTAGACAGTTTTGTTACGCAATTCATCATTGCTTAAAGCTGAAAGTTTAGCGTATTCCTCATTTATCTTGATGACAAGAGGTTGGATTACCTTAATATCTCTTTCTGATTTGCTTCCAAAAACTTTGGTTAAAAATCCTAACATTGTTTCTATTTGAGTTTATTTATTTAAAAATCATCATTTTACAACAACCAAGCCATATCAGATGATAAGTCACTTTGGCAGTTGTCGGGGGATAAAAATACAAAATATCTTGCATATTGCTCTTAAGAGTACTATTTTATTTGGGCATATAAGTACAATTTGTCATCCTGCTGTAAGGAATTAAATAAAATTAAGCAGTAAACCCGACATGATTAAAATAATTGTTAAACACAAAGGGCAATAATTATTTTAATCATTCCTCAAAGGTTTCATCCAACAGATGTGATCACAATTAAAATAATCAGATGAAATTTAGGTAAAGCGGTTATCTTTGCCGCATATGAATATCTTATTATTAGGTTCTGGTGGAAGAGAAAGTGCTTTCGCATGGAAAATGAGTCAGTCTCAACAATGCTCAAAACTATTTATTGCACCAGGTAATGGCGGCACAGGAGCGTATGGTACCAATGTAAATATCAGCCCCAACGATTTTGAAGCCGTTAAAACATTCGTACTGGCAGAAAGCATAAACATGGTTGTTGTTGGTCCCGAAGAACCCTTAGTAAATGGTATTCATGATTTTTTTATAGCTGATGCTCAGATTGCCCATATTCCTGTGATCGGCCCTAAAAAAGAAGGCGCTATCCTGGAAGGCAGTAAAGACTTTTCCAAAGAATTTATGTCCCGTCACGGCATTCCTACGCCGGGATCGCAGTCTTTTACCAATGAGACATTGGAACAAGGCTTAACTTACCTGGAACATCATAGCTTACCGGTAGTGTTAAAAGCTGATGGCTTAGCGGCAGGAAAAGGAGTGGTGATCTGTGAATCTAAACAAGACGCACAAGACGAATTAAAACTAATGCTGGGTGGTAAATTCGGAACTGCCGGATCTTTAGTAGTGATCGAAGAATTCCTTACCGGAATTGAGCTTTCTGTATTTGTATTAACCGACGGAGATCATTACGTAATTCTTCCTGAAGCTAAAGACTATAAGAAAATCGGTCAGGCAGATACAGGATTGAACACTGGTGGTATGGGTTCGGTTTCACCGGTTCCATTTGCAGATGAACAATTTCTGAAAGAGGTAGAGAAAAGCATTATCATTCCTACGATCGAAGGACTGAAAAAAGACAATATAGATTATACGGGTTTTATCTTCTTTGGTTTATTCAAAGTTGGCAACAAACCGATGATCATTGAATATAACTGCCGTATGGGCGATCCTGAAACAGAAAGTGTACTGCCAAGAATTGAAAATGACTTGGTAGAATTATTTGTCGCTGCTTCACAAAAACGTCTGCATGAGGTGACCTTAAAGATCAGTCCTAAAAATGCAGCCACAGTAATGATCGTAGCAGGCGGTTACCCTGGCGATTATGAAAAAGGCAAGGCAATTGCAGGCATCGATAATATCCGTAAATCTATTGCTTTCCATGCCGGAACGAGTCTTGAAAATGGCGTGGTAAAAAGTAACGGTGGCCGGGTACTGGCGATTACCAGTTTACAGGATACTCAGTTTGAAGCTTTACAATCAGCTACGGCTGATGCTGCAAGGATTTACTTTGACGGAAAATATTTTAGAGAAGATATAGGTTTTGATTTAATGTAAATCAAAAAACATTTGTCATGCGCCTTCAAGCCAGATCCAACTTTGGCCTGAAGGCCCTGTAGACAAAGTTATTTAATCGAATTTTGAAATAACAGCATCTTAACTATTATCATTTAATTCAATCAGATCGGTACTCGTAGCTTTTGTTTCAATAAGTACTGTAACTACTACTTGAAGATTATCGAGTGATTTGGTATTGTCAAGGCCGCTAGTGACAATAATTATACCTTCAGTTGATCCATTTTGCGCCATCTCTACAACAGATAATTTGTTAAGTGCATTTCCTGAGTCAGAGATCTTGGGCGATTTAAAAGAAAAAAGGGCTAATGGAAGTAGAGCAAGGCATGGTAATGCCAAAAAATGTTTACTGTTTTTCATATTGTTATTTTTAAAGGTTAAGTATTATGTTATTCCTAATTATTTTTCTTGCATAAAATTAGAACTCATCTGGAAAAATTGTCCACAGTAACGTAGCCAACTTAACAGTTTATAACCATTTTATTTTTCCTCTATAAACAATAAACGGGCGGTCGTCAGCACTAATTTCTTTTGTAGAAACCATATATAAAGCATTTTCTGAAATTTGATCAAAAGAAATTTCATCTTCACTAAGGCATTTAGCTACATTAGATTTCTTCCAGCCGTTTTGCCATAAATACAACGTATAAGACTCTCCTTTAACTGGTCTTCTTCTCAGCTTATTAGTGGCAACGGCAATATTAGAATCATACCCTTTATCAAAATAGGCCTGATCTGCTTCAACAGATTTTAAGTAATTTAATTTGATATTTATTTTTTTTTGCCCTGGTTTTAAACTCAGTATATTTCCCTTAGCATCAATAAAAATAGGGTAGAATCTTGGCTTGTATATTTTATGAGAATAGGTTGTGAACAGGTATAACATATCGACACCTAAATTCTCAAATACATAATTATTATTACAATTTGCAGCAGCAGTAATTGGAACCCATTGTCCAGAGCTATAATTACATATCAAAAGAGTGCTTGATTTGATATCATGGAAAAATTTATCTGTATGTAAAGTTGTCACTTTATAGTACTGACTGGTAACATCAACTAATCTGTAATTTTGTAATATCGGAGGTAAAGTATCAGTGCCCTTATATTGATAAGCCAATGATTCATTTTGTATAGAATAAGTGTGCCTATAAACCTTACCTGCTTTTTTATAAGTACTCAGTAAAGGATGCTTAACCCCGCCACCAAAGTAAAGAATGGGATTGTAATTCTTCACCTGTTGTTCTAAACCTAAAAATGGTAAGCTTTTATGATGAGGTAGAATCAGAGCATTCCAGGTATGTCCACCATTCATATTTCCCCAGCAAAGGACATAATCGTACGACACCGGGACACCAAGGGCTCTAAAATAATACTGACCCATTGTTGCCATCATAATACAGGACCCCTTTTTTTTGTTACAAATATCCGAATAGCTCAACGTATCCTCTCTTGCGTTAGAAAGATCAAATTTAAAATTTGAAAGAATTTTATGATTTGCAGAATTGATAGCATTGATCAACTGATCTTCTGTTTTACTTCTAATAACTAATTCCGCCTCCGGCCTTTTAAGAATTACAGCTCTCCACTCTTCATCTTTTGAATAATTCACTCTATAAGGGAGTGTATACTCCAGAAAACTATCAAAATCAATTATATTTTCACTTAACAATCCAGCAGAGGCATAAAAAGCGTCATCAATATGGTGAATAATAAACTTTGGATCTATGCTATTTTTATCTAGTACAATGATTCCGTTGTCAACATGAAAATTGTTTTTCATGTTTGATAACAGGAAATGTGCAGCTTTTAATTTCTGTGAATTATTACTGTAATAGTTATAGATATATTTCTCATTTCTATTGAATTTTTCCACATTATTATTTTGAGAAAACGCATTCACATAAGGAAGCGTAAACATCATCAGAAATGATAAATAGAATTTATTTATTTTCATTATAGTATGTTTTTATCAGTAATATTTATCGTTTTTTAATTATCTTGAAGCTGCCTTCGGCATTTTTATTGGTTATGAAGCTATCATAAGTCCATTTTTAATCAGCTCTTATTGTTTATTACAATTTATTAGTTCCTATCCTTTATCCGTTGTTTCACTTCATCAGATTCCGATTTTTGTTTGTCCACTGATTTAACTGTTGTTTTTCCGAAGTTCCAGGAAATATTGAGGCTGGCTATGTTTGTGTCTGAATAGCCACGATCAGCATAATTTATATGATTATATAAAGACTTGTTCGACTGATCCGCTCCTAATCGGAGATTACCAGACACAGTAAAAGTAAGATTGCTGGCAGGCAGGTTTTTCTGAATGGCTAGCTGGGCATTGCCATATTTTTGATGTTCAAAAAATCCATCTTTAAATGTATTATTTACAAATGCCGCAGTTTCTATCACCCAGTTTTTAGGCAAAGAAAAACTGTTGGTATAAGTTAAATTTACAGATGGAGTTGCATTTTCAGACTGTATACCATTAAACTTAGCATCAATTAAAAAGGAATTGGCGTTTAGCCTGATTTGCCAAAAACTCACAATATTAGTAACATAGGCCACATTTAAATAATAGAGTTTCGTTTTGGAAAAGTTAGCATATTGCTCATAGAGGTTATTGGCACTGTCCTTTAAAAATAATGTACTAATAAAGTTTTTCATAAAAACTATACCGCCTGAAACAGATAATGCATTAGCCCGTGTCCAGCTAAGATCCAGCGTATGATTAGTCTGTGGTTTTATATTTTCATTCCCCTGGAAATCAGCAATACTATTTCCACTATACCGCTTAAATGAATTGAGTTGAAAATAATCAGGTTTTACTATATTCTTTTTATAAGATAACTCAAGAACATGAATTTTATTTAATTTCCATTGCATCAGGAAACTTGGAAGGTAAGAAAATAGCTTATATCTATCTGGCAAACTGCCATCCTGATTATTGATGTGAACCGTTAGCTCTTCAAATCTTGCTCCTGCACTGATATAAAACTGATCAAATTCTTTGGCCCAATTAACAAATCCGGCATAATTATTTTCCAGGTATTTTAAACTGGAAACAGCGATCACATCATGATCAGTCAATGATATTGTTTGATTGAAATTGGTAAGATCTGTGGTACTAAACCTTAGGCCTGCAGTCATTTCACCTTTAAAAAGAATACTTCTATATTCACTGCTGGCCACAAATGTTTTAACATCCTGAGGTAAGCTGTCCATTAAATTCTTAACCCTTAAAAAACCTCCGTTTAAAAAATTGCTGGTATTATAATCATTAGTGTACTTCCGTGGGTTATTGAAATATTCCAATTGAACACGAAAAGACTTCCTGGTGCTATCCCATTTGGTTTCCAGGCTTGTCTGGAAAAAAGCAGAAAATGTTTGGTTTTTTATTTTTGAGGAAGATAAAAAGATAGAATCTTTCGTATTCACTCTCGCCGGTGTGGGTTCACCATTATTTGAATTTGAGGTAACTGACAAGTGATTTGGCTGAATTTCTGTATAAAAGGTAAGAATTGTATTTTTACCTGTATTTACGTTTAGATTTGCCGAAACCCTATGTTGTGTTTGTTGGGTTTGCGTTAGTTGTGTAGTTTCCCATGGATAAATGTTCATATTTAGCGTATTGTAGAACTTTTTATCTTCCAATTTGGAATCAGAAAAATTATAGTTGACCTGAAAATTATAAGGGCCTTTGTTAACAATTAGATTATCTGATAGACTATAACGCGCGAATTTACCTATAGCACCCGTCCCAGAAATCACATTCCGCATACCATCTTGCTTTAGTTTAGCGGATATAATATTAATTACTGTTTGTATATCAGAGGGATAAGCTGCCCCGGGATGGCTTATAATTTCAATCTGTTCAGTATTACCCGCGTCTATCGACTTTAAATAATTCATTAACTCTACACCTGTGAGGTAAATCCTCCTTCCATCAAGATATACGGCAACGGATTGGTTTTTTATCGTTAATTTACCCGTCACAGAAGTTTCGACAGTAGGCGCATACTTTAATGTATTCCATAAATTGCCTGTTTTAGCAAGAGGGCTGTCTTGCAAATTCAGAATCAACTTACCTTTGCTCATCATTAAATATGGCTTTTTACTTTTTACTTCTACTTCATTGAGATTTTTTATATCAGGTGTGAGGGAAATCAAAAATATTTTGTCAGAATCAGCATGGATGGTGATAAGAGTATCTTTAGTTTGGTAGCCAACATAACTGCCAATTACAACGTATTTATCTCTTTTTAATTTACCAAAAGAAACAACTCCTGCTTTGTTAGCAATGGCCTTTTCTATCGTTCCATCTTCGCTCTTTAATTGTATTATGGCAAATGGAAGAGGGGAATTAGACCAGCGATCGTTGACCTTAAAAATGACCTCCCCATGCTGTGCAAACACTTTGACAGCAAGAAAAAGACATATAATGTTAAAAAAAATAAAAACTAGAGCGTTAAATTTCATATTTTTCAAATTTTATTATTCAATAAGCCAGCCGTTTTTTTAATTTTATCAGTGGTTTTTGAATTGACCTTTACTGGCATTTTAAGGATAATACCAGCCCATCTTTTAGCAAGTGTAAAATTGTTAGTTTTATAATAAATCATCATCAGATTATATCTTGAAATAAAAAGACCTGGAACCATATAGCTACATTTTAAATAGGTTTGCGCCGCAAGGTCATTTTGATTCATTTTATCATAACACATTCCTAGTAAAAGATAGATATCATATTTATGAGAATACATACTTGCTGTTTTCAAAATTTCACTTGCATGAAAATAGTGTTTCTTGATGTACATCTTTTTTGCATAATCTTCCAAAAAATCAGTATTATTTCCTAATTCTGGTATTAAACTTTCATAAACCTCGATCAAAACTGGAGCAGGAACCTCTACATTTTTAGCGTATAAGGATACTTCATTCCATTTTATGTTATCACTATAAGTTAAAATTAAACGTATGGTAAACAAAAAAGTAAATACGCAGACTATAGTAGACGGCCAGGCTTTTCTCACATTTAGTTGGAAGATTTGAAAATCCAGATCACTTAACAAACCAAGCGTTATAATGAATATGGTGAAAATAACCTGCAGGCGAAATGGAAAAGAAAATAGTGCAAGAAACAGAATTGTTAAGCAGCATACTAGCGAAGCTTTTATTTCATCGCGAACTTTCATCTCCCCTGTTAAGGCCTGCTTTATGATAGTGAATAATTTAGTGAGAATAACTATCATAAAGATCATTCCTGTTAAACCCAACTCTAAGAAGAACTGCAGGTAGTCATTATAAGCGACAGTGATATATGAAGCAAGATATTCATGCACTTTATCTGTATGTGTGCGGAAATAGTTTTCCTGAAAGTTATTGTAAACAACATCGAACCGCCCTATTCCCACACCCTCTAAAAAATTATATTTTAATAGAATTAAGGTATTCTCGATGACAAACCATCTACCAGATGTGGAGTCGGATTTAAGAAACAAAAGCATTACAAATACTCCACCCAGAGCCACAGCTAACAACACAGCCCCCTTTAAAGTAAAGCTAAATTTAGCTCTTTTTTCAAGTAAAATTATCACGCACATCTGAAAGATGAGCGTCAGAAAAGCTAATCTGGATTGGGTGCAAAAAAGTACCGCAAGAATAGCAATAGAAATAACTGCAAAAAAAACACTTTCTATAAATCTATTTTTTATCCTCCTGTGACAAAAAAAATAAAATATAAAAGGAATATTACAAATAAGAAAATTAGAATATATAGCTGGACTACCAAAACTACCTGTTATTTTATTCTTGAGTACAAGAAAAACCCCTTCATTCATAATTTGAATCAATCCAATAAACACCTCCCCTAAAGAAATAATTACCATTATCCCTAAAATTAGACGGATATTTACTTTCTCTTTACCAATTCTTATGGTAATATATAAAAGAGGGTAGATGACTAAAGGGTAAAGATCATTACTCCTTAAATCGCTGTTGTTTTTAATTAAGTTAAAGCTGATAAATAAATAGAAAACAAATAATAAACTATCTAGCTGAGTAATGCTTATACTCGTTATAATGCCATAACTCTTGTACTCAACTAAACAATAAACGATAAAAACAATTAGTATAATTACAGGGTATAAATAATCGTAAGTGAGAATTGGATTAATAAAATTCATTTGCATCTTCCATTATGAGCGATATTAATGATGGTTAAGTTTTTTTCTCCAGATTAAGGAAGGCTGCAAGATTTAAAAAAATCATCAATGAAGCGAAGAAGTAGAGATTCAGAGAAATCATGATAGTAATATGCATCAATATTACCAGGTATAACCATAGAGTCTTTGTGCTTTTTTGCCATATAAACAATGGATAAAACAATTCCACAATAACAGTTCCCCAACCTATTAATAGTGGTATAATTGGAAAATGAGTCATAAAGGTATAGTCGATCGCTATATCGGTTCCAAAAAACGGCAAATGAACTGATTTCCAAATAGATTCCCCATTACGCCAATTAGGGCCAATTATTTTGTCAAAGCCAGAAAAAAAATAAACTATAGACATATGAATCTGCAATAAACGCCGATAAGGCGTAGGGTTTACATTATTGACATTAAATAGCTTGCTGTCTATTGAATAAAACCTTCCAACTGGAAAGACAAAACAATAGAATAATCCAATAGATTTAAAGGCATCAACTCCATAAATAAACAGTTGAGAACTCTGGCTCAACATTACGTGGAGTAACAATAAAATAAATGCAGATACCCTCGTTAAAAAACCCAAAGCCAGGGTGATACATGAAGTTATATAAAAGAAAATGAAAAGATTAACAGCTGCATTTTCACTCAGACCTATTTTTTCTGTAAAAAAAAACATGAAATCAGAAATGACAGGCATAAAGCGCATGCGAAACAATTCAGCGATCTCCATGGGTATAAGTCCTCCCAAATATATAAGACGAAAATCCTGTATAACAGACAGAAAATGAATAAGACATATAACCGCTATTGAGAGTCTGAAGAATGGAAAATAATAATAGTCTTTTGGATCTGGTTTAAAAAAAAACAAGCTAAGTAATCTTAAAGTTCTTGCAGGAGCATTATATAATTTCTGTGTGATCATTTATTCTTGATTTCAAAATGTAGCAGATTAACGAGTGTAGGTTTTGATATTCCTATAAGAGAGGCTTTCAAATCTGGAAATTGATATAGATAAAGTGTTGCTGACATGTTATAATCTGTTAGCAAATTCGAGTCTTGAGACGCAATACTTCTTCCAATAGTCTTGATTACAACATCAAGGTATCTTGTGTAAAGACTCTTTTTAATATATTGATCTTTACCACTAATCTTTTCTTTCTCAAGTGCCTTAAGCCTTTCCTGAAAGATACCTAACAAGCTACTATATCTAATTAATCCTTCTTTACTTTTAAAAGCAGGCAAAAAAATATCTTTATTTCCATAACGATCCTTCACGGTAAATTTAAGAATATATGAGCTCGCAACGTTTGGAGCGAAAAAGCCATATCCTGCATCAATACCAGCAACAGACGAATACTGCCGCAGCCCAGGAACCATTAAAATATTAACAAATGAATTTCTCAGCCCGGATAACTTAGAAGAACTTACATCTTTTTCATATACCATATTATATGAATTTATAGAACTACTCACACATACTATTAAAATAATGAACAAGTGAAAGGTAAAGAGCAGCGTTAAAAATCTATTATTTGAGTTAAACATTTTTCATTCAGTTATATTTAAAATTTTTCAACTTAACTCTATGGCTATTAAAAAAATAACCAAAGAGTTAAATAAAAACAATTAATCAAATTTTGAAATAACGTCATCCAGACTGTTATCATTTAATTCGATCAAAGCGGTACTCGTAACTTTTGCTTCAATAACACTTGTCCCTGCTGTTTTTGTAATTACAGTGCTGAAAATACCCGCTCCGCTAGTCGAAACATGGTTTGTCATCTTTACAACATTCAACTTGTTAAGCGCATTTTCAGAATCAGAGATCTTGGGCGATTTAAAAGAAAAAAGAGCCAGAGGAAGTACGGCGAGGCATGGTAATGCCAAAAGGTGTTTACTGTTTTTCATGTTGTTAATTTTAAAGGTTAATTATTGTTTGATATTAATATCCTTAATTATTATCTTATACCGACAAATAATAACGCAAAATAATTTATTGAAAAATTTAAATTATTTTAGATTCTATTCACACAGCATTCACTTTGTTGTTGTTCAATTAACCTGATCATTAGAATCACACCCGCATTAAATATTCTTTCTTTATTGATTATTAACGTTTTATGATAATTGTTTTGCAGATAATAATAGCACCACTATCGAATTGCAATCTTTCAACGAAAGCACAAACAGTAACACAATCAAATATAGTAACACCAAATAAATATGATTTTTTTGTTTTTTCTAATTTTTAAAGAAAAAAATTACTTTATATAACATAATTTTCAAATAAAATAATCCTGATTACGAATATGATTTAAATTAAAATTTAATCAAAGTAATTTACGTAAACACCTGTATTACCGTGGTGAACAAAAGAATTATCACTGTGAACGAGTATTCCAGCAACTTTCACAACATTATATTATTAACAAATTAAAATATATAATTACTTTTTTGATAATTATAAAAACATAATAATATATAAAAATATCTATAAAACAAAATAATGTATCATTTTACATAATTTTGATTTTTATTTATTATAATTTATATATAATTCAAAAAAAACAGAAAACAGATATTGATTACTAAACGTAAAAGAAAAACGAGCTTATAATTATAATAATGATTGGGGAAGGCTTTTGCTTTACGTGGTATAGATAGTGAAGACCATTAAAACAAAAAAAGCTGGAACAGTCCATTTAGGAGAAACTTTTGAAGAGATTGCCTATATCGAATCTCTAGCTTCACAAGGTTCAAACAATTACTTTAAAGGAAGCTTTTAGCAACGCAATATTATGTAATTTAGCAGAAATATATTCAGATACTCCCCTTATAATTTTTTAACCCAGATGGATTTAATCAAACTAATAGACAAGTGCAATAGTTTAGGGATTAATGATGTTATGGATTACAATAATTTCAACTACACTTCTATTGTCTATCATTCTATTCAGATAGAGGGCTCTACTTTAACTGAGTTAGAGACACAGGCATTGATCAATGAAGGCTTTACACCTAAAGGAAAGCCACTCAAAGAAACACTAACGGTAACAGATCATTATGCTGCTTTAAAATTTTCCTTAAAACAGGCACTCCTCAAAAGAGCTATCTCGCTAGATTTAATTAAAGAAATAAATGCACTTGTCGTTAAAAATACAGGCAACATTTATAATGCCATATATGGTACCAATGATCAGGAAAAAGACACCTTCAGAAAAGAAAATGTAACGAACGGCTTTACTCAATTTCCGGATTTTGAAAAAGTTGAACGCCTTACACAAAACATGGTAGCGCAAATAATGGAGATCGCAAAAGGTAACCTGACAACAATAGACCAGATCAACCTCTCATTTGATGCACACTTCATGCTATTTAGCATTCATCCTTTCTGTGATGGCAATGCACGCACCTCACGCTTGTTAATGAACTACATCCAGGCTTATTATAATCTGCCCCTTTCGATTGTGCATTATGAAGCCAAAGCAGCATATCTGCAGGCTATTATTGACACCAGAGAAAAGAACGACATCACGATTTTTAGAGAATTTATGAGTAATGAATATGAAATCCTTCTAAAACATGAAATTGAAAAGTTTGAACAGATGAATAATCATTGAATTTAACAAAATTGGGTTTAAATTCTAGTCAATCCATAGTGAGTCCATATTGAGTCCAGGTCCAGTCCATGTTTTTATGCAAAAAACATGGACTGGACCTGGATTTATTTTGAAAACAATTTGGATTCGTTAAGAACTAAAGTTAACTTGTAGTTACTCAAGGATTCTCTTGTTTAAAATAATTAACATAATGGCTAGAAGGAAGGGGAAATATATTGTTGGTAAGATCAGGAATATGGTCCATAGAGTGATAAATGGCGTTGAAATTCTTCAGTCAGCACCAGGAAAAGGCGGTGTGAGGCAAACAAAAGCAACAAAAAAATCAGCAAATCTATTTGGGAAAGCTAGTGCATTGGCTAAGAATATAAGATTGATGCTAATCAATATTTTAAAAAATTACGATGGCACAATGATTTATAGAATGACTACGGTAGTCAGTGCCATTATCAGGCAGTGTTATGACAAAAAAAGCGGGACCTATACTTTTGACCCCAATAGTTTCGACAGCTTAATTGGCTTCGATTTTAATGCAGATTCACCCTTAAAGGAAAGTCTCTGGTTATTACCACAAAGTAAAGTATCAGAAGGCTTATTAACTGTCACTATACCGGAATCACAAATACCTTCGGATTTAAAATTTCCAAAAACAGCAAATACCTGCATCATTAGAATGGGCTTTACTTTATTTAACCCCGAACAAGGATTATATTATAAACATGTTATTGAACAGGAGAAAAAAATACAAATAGAGGAGGCCATATTGGAGAAACAGGAATTTATCCTTCAAATTCCTGAGGGCTGCCTTTGTATTGCTGCAGTTGTTCTTGAATATTACAAGTTTACAAATGATATAGGAATTTTGTTAAACAGCAAAGCGTTCCATCCTTCGGCAATTTGTGCAGCATACCTCAACCCGGGAACATTTAATCCCGAAAAACCATCAGCATGGGCCTATAATAATAAGATCAATTTACAATAACTTCTGGTAGGTGCGCCACCACAGATCGGGCATTTCCCCATTCACAGCCATCGTGTAATCTTCATACCTGCAGGGAACCAAATGATACCTTTCATTTTTAGATACTCCGGTAGGGTAAGGAACCTGCATCCACCAGCGGTCAGACTTCTTACTCTTTACAAAAAGCATTTCTCCTGAACCATCATTCAGGCTTGCCCGGTAAATGAGATACTGTGATTTCGGATTTAAAGGAAAATCTTTTTTACGGTTATAAAAACCATCTACAAAATACCACACCATTTGCGCCAGCAGCATTGCTGTCTGACTGCTATTGTCAAAGGCCGGGTTAAACTCATAAAAACCAATAGAATTTAACTTATCATTTAATCCTGCATAATGCGCAATCTTACAAGCCTGTTCTCCATAAAATCCATTGGGACTGGCATTTCCATTAGCGGCAGAGTCTGAGGAACGGATCGCAGCCATATCAAAGCTCATCATATTGGCATTCCGTATCACAGGCTCTACAGAACTGATATCAGTGATAAACTCCCCTAAACGATGAACATCAAAGTATAACTTATTCATCACTTTTAAACTATCCTGATTTACAAAATAAGTTTGATAACCAACATTGCTAAAATTAAAAAGATAATTCGGCTGGTGTAAGAAGATTTTATTCAGATAAGCATCAGACCGCGTAACGATACTGCCTTCCTCACTCCCGTCTTCATCCAGATCAAATTTATTATCAACCACTACCAGGTCTACCTTTTGTTCCAGGCTCTCATAGGCCATGTACTGCGCATAGGTTAGATCCTGCCCGCCGCCAATGATCACCGGAACAATATTTAACTTGATCAATCCGGAAACAACCATTTTTACGGCCACGTAGGTATCTGAAATAGATGCACCCGCTTTTATATTCCCCAGGTCAATGATCCTGCTTGCAAAGGCACCTTCATTTAACAGGTAAAATTGCTCCCTGAAATAATCCGGACCTAAAGCACAGCCATTATTATTGACCGCTGCACGATCATCCTGTACGCCAATAATTGCAATATCGTATTCATTATCATCCAGTTCTGGAAATTTATCCGTGTAAAAACTAGCTTTTAAACCCAGCTGACTGGTATAAAAGCCCTGTTCAGGGGTGAATTTTTCAAGGCTTAAGGGAGAGAAAAAATCGGATAAGGACATAATTAATATAATGTATGGCATCAAATATCTATTTTTGAGACCATATATTAGTGAACATCCTAAAAATAATGAAATGATATTGGTTACCGGCGCTACAGGATTTTTAGGATCAGAGCTGGTTCTACAGCTTACCGAACAGGGAAAAAAAATACGCGCCTTAAAACGCGGTGAATCTGCCGTGCCTGCTATCTTAGCTGATAACCTATTGATAGAATGGTTCATAGCCGATATTAACGACCTTGCTTCATTGGAAGATGCTTTTGAAGATATCAACCAGGTATACCATTGTGCAGCATTGGTTTCTTTTGATCCTAAAGACAAAACTGAACTCCTTAAAGTAAATATTGAAGGCACCAGCAATGTGGCTAATTTATGCGCAGAACTAAATGTTAGACTGCTTCATGTAAGTTCAGTAGCTGCCCTGGGAGAGCCAAAGAAGAACCAGCAAATCACTGAAGATGATTATTGGGAATACGATCCTAAAGTACATTCTTATGCGATCTCCAAATATGAGGGAGAAATGGAAGTTTGGCGCAGTATTGCTGAAGGACTGGACGCAGTGATCGTTAACCCTTCGGTCATGATTGGGCAAAATTCCGGATTTAAAGGAAGCGGAGCCATTTTTAAACTGGTAAAAGACGGACTATCTTATTATACCGGCGGTGCGACCGGCATTGTAGCTGTTGAAGATGTAGCGAAGAGTATGATCGCCTTAATGGATAGCGATGTTAGCGGAGAAAGATTTACAATTACAGCAGAAAACTATCATTATAAGCAGTTTTTTTCAGAAATTGCTCAAGGTTTTGGAGTTAAAGCTCCAAACAAAGAGGCAAAACCATGGATGCTTGGAATAGCCTGGCGTGCAGCAAAAATCGCCTCCTTATTTACAGGTAAACCTGCAGCACTCACCAGCGACGCTGCCAGAAGCAGCCTCAATGTAAGCCTTTATAGTAACGATAAAATTAAGAAAATTACGGGTATCACCTTTAAGCCCCTGCATCAAAGTATACGGGAAGTATGTGCAGGTTTAACCAAAAAATAAAATGAAGCAAAAGAATATTTATATCATTGATTTCGACAGCACCTTTACACAAGTGGAAGCTTTAGATGAGCTTGCCCGTATCTCTCTTAAAAAACATCCCGATAAGGAAGCGATCTTCAAGAAAATAGAAGATCTGACTAACCTGGCGATGGAAGGAAAACTGTCTTTCAGTGAAAGTTTAGCCCAAAGGGTAAAATTGCTGGAGGCTTCAGAAGACCATTTGAAACAATTGATCACCCGTTTAAAAAAGAAAGTTTCCCATTCATTTTCCAGAAATGCAGCTTTCTTTAAGAAACATGCAGATCAGGTATTGATCGTTTCAGGTGGGTTTAAAGAATTCATCACTCCCGTAGTAAGTCAGTACCATATTAAAAAAGAAAATATTTATGCCAATACTTTTGTCACCACAGATGGCAAGATTATAGATTACGATCATTCTAACCCTTTAAGTGAAGAAGGCGGAAAAGTGAAATTGATGAAATTGCTGGATCTGGAGGGCGACCTCTACGGAATCGGCGATGGCTATTCTGATTTCCAGCTTCGCGAGAGCGGCATGATCAAAAAATTCTATGCTTTTACAGAAAACATCTCCAGGGAAAGTATTGTGAGCCGTGCGGATCACGTTACCCCCAGCTTTGATGAGTTTCTCTATGTGAACAATTTGCCAAGGGCCATCTCCTATCCTAAAAACAGGATCCTATGCCTGATTATTGGAGAAGTTCCTGCAGAAAGCCTGGCACTCTTGAAAAAAGACGGGTTTTCTATTCGCCATAAAGCCACTTTCGAGGATAAATATGTGAAAGATGTACATATGGTCCTGCTGGCAGATGGTGAAAAAATGGATCCCGAAAAACTAAAACTGGCCGTGAAACTAAAAACAGTCGGTTACCTTGGAAATGCCAAAAACCATGTAGACGAACAAGCCTGTACGGATATGGGTATCGTTGTTTTTGAAGACCCAAAACACAACCCAAGGAATGCTAATTTTATTCCGAAGCGGATGATGGACTTTATGAATACAGGAACTACTTATTTGAGCAGTAATTTCCCTAACCTGCAGTTACCGCGTTTTGGACAATCACACCGGTTAATCCATGTACACCATAATGTTCCGGGCATTATGGCACAGATCAATACTGTTTTTGCCAGGCATAACATCAATATCAAAGGACAGTTTCTGATGACCAATGCAACGATCGGTTATGCCATTACAGATATCGATGCTGAGTACGATAAAGATGTTTTTAAAGCCCTAAAGAAAATTGACCAGACTATAAAATTCAGAGTTCTTTATTAAAAAGAGCGCTAAAACTAACCAAATATAATAAAACACAATGGAGCTTACGCCTGAAATTAAAGATAAGCTAGACAAATTACAGGAAAAATATGCCGCCATGGGACAGGATATGGCGGCTTACCTGGATGGCTTGTTGTATGCAGATTTTTTAACCTATTGGGACTATATTCATCTCGATACTTTATTGAGCCTGCAAAGTCCTAAAACACCTTTTCCTGATGAGGAAATATTTATCATGTACCATCAGATCACTGAGCTATACTTTAAGCTCAGTCTGCATGAATGCAAACAGATCGCCACACATCCGGCCTTAACGGCTACGTTCTTTACCGACCGTGTAAAAAGGATAAATGCTTACTTTAATGCTTTGGTTTCTTCTTTTGAAGTGATGGTGAACGGCATGGAAAAAGAACAGTTTCTTAAATTCCGCATGTCGCTGCTCCCAGCCAGCGGATTTCAGTCGGGCCAGTACAGAATGATCGAGATCTGCGCCACAGATTTTGGCCGCCTGATAGATAAAAGCAAAAGAGCCGAACTGGAAAATGCCAGTCTTGAAGAAAAATTTGAGCATATCTACTGGAAATTTGGGGCAACAGAACTGGCCAGCGGAAAACAAACGTTAACACTAAAGCAGTTTATCGATAAATATGCCGTACAATTTTTACAGCTGATTAAAGAACGTGAACACAGTAACTTCTCTGCATTATATCACCAATTGAAACAGGAAGGACAGGACGTAACTGCACTGGAAGAAGAACTGAGAAAGCTGGATCTCTTTGTAAATGTAGAATGGCCGCTGTCGCATTATAAATCTGCAGTGAGATATTTGGAAAGAGACCCTGTAGATATTGCTGCAACGGGTGGTACCAACTGGCAGAAATATCTGCCTCCGCGTTTCCAGAAAAGAATATTCTATCCCTTTTTATGGACAGAAACACAGCTGGAAGAATGGGGCAAATCATGGGTGCTTAGTGTCCTGAAAACACTTCGTGATTGAAAATAAACTGGTTTTTAATTGAATTTTTCTTAATTTTGAGCCTACTTAATAACTGAGCCGTGATAGACACAATAACCATAAAAACCACAAAAACCAGTCACCCGAGACTGGCTGAAACAGATATGTCAAATCTGCCCTTTGGACAGGTATTTACAGACCACATGTTTGTGGCCGATTACGAAGATGGCGAATGGAAGAATTTCGAGATCCTTCCTTATGGACCTATTCTAATGAGCCCTGCATTATCTGCCATCCATTATGGCCAAACGATTTTTGAAGGAATGAAAGCTTATCAGCAGAAAGACGGTTCAGTGAGCGTCTTCAGAGCAGATAAAAACCATGCCCGTTTAAATAAGTCTGCAACCCGTTTGTGTATGCCAACCATTCCTGAAGAAATATTTATGCAGGGAATTGCAGCATTAATCAATATAGACAAGGATTGGGTTCCTGCAAAAGAAAACTACTCTTTATATATCAGACCGGTGATGTTTGCCACTGACCCTTTTTTAGGTGTCAGGCCATCTGCTACCTATAAATTTATTTTACTGGCCAGTCCCAGTGCCCCTTACTACAGCAACCCTTTAAAGGTGAAGATTGAAATGAACTATACACGTTCTGATGCAGGAGGTGTGGGCTCAACAAAAACAGCAGGAAATTATTCCAGATCATTACTACCAACTATAGAAGCACATAACGATGGTTTTGACCAGCTGATATGGACCGACTCTAAGGAGCATAAATATGTAGAAGAATCTGGTGCTGCAAACCTGATGTTCGTAATCAACGGAAAAATATTGACCCCGGAAGTTCGTGATACAATCCTTGACGGTGTAACCAGGGATACGATCATCCAGTTAGCGAAAAGTATGGGTATAGCAGTAGAGGAAAAAAGGGTTTCTATTCAGGAAGTGCTGGAAAGCATTGACAATGGAAGTTTAACGGAAGCTTTTGCTGTAGGTACCGCTGCTACGATCACACAGATCAGTGAGATCAATTACCTGGGTAAAAACTATGTGCTGACAGATCCATCGGCACGTCCGGTTTCTACTGAAATAGGAAAAAAACTATATGACATCCGTTACGGGATTACAGCTGATCCGTTTGGCTGGAACTGGACCGTTTAAAAAAAATCTAATTTTAATAAAAGGCATCTGTAAAAGGATGCCTTTTATTTTTAATGAGAATTTTAAAAGGTGTTTATTTATTAACGACGCCCTTCGTTTGCTTCTTTTCGCTTTTGTCTTACCTCACGCCTAAGGTCTCTATCAGCTTTCATCTTTTCAAATTTGGCCTTTTGTGCGCTGATCTCTGCTTCTTTCTGCGGCGTAAGCCCTACGGTATATTTAATTCCCTGCAGCAATGTTTTCCATACAAAGGTGAAGAAGGAATTGGTTGGGTCTCTTTCAAAATCTATCGGAGCAGAAACAAACTCACCTTTGGCATTGGGATTATCAGGATTAATAACCAGGGCATTAGCCAGCATGGAGATCAGTCCCTGTTTTACCAGCCTTTCTTTACCTGCTACCTTTTTAAGTAAGCCAATGGACAAATCATTATAAGCGAAGTTCATTTTGCCAGTGGCCCTGTTGTCATTCGCTACTATATCAAAAGCTAGCTTCTTCACCTCACCACTTTTCACCTGAACCATACCGAGGGGCTTCGTAATAGGATTCAACACTGAGCCGCGCATATCAGTAAGCTGACCATGATAAGAGAAAGCCCCATCTTTCGCATTCAGATCGAACTTAAAATTAACCTCCATCTTCCCTTTCCCCATCATCTCACTGGTCAGGTTAACCAGCATCATAGGATTTTTTGCTTTTACCTTTGCCTCATTGGTTACGTTTAACAAAGTCCCGGAAGTATTTTCAAAAGTTATTTTTCCTTTCTGCTTAGTTTCACCACTATACTCCGCATAACTGATATCTATATCACTCAGGCTTAATTTTTTTATAGTTAACGGTGCCTTAACGGTCTGCAATAACTGATGGGGGAATTTACCCATTCTCACGGCCCCCTTACTGCGTAGCTCGTTGTTATTAAATACGGAAACGTAACCGTTATTGATACTCATACTATTTGCCACCAGCTCCTGCTTCTTTACGTATAGCGGAAAATTAATCCCATATAAACTAATATCAGTCATTCCAATATGGAACCGTTCTTTAGAATAACCTGCCACACGGCCAAAGTCCATTTCAGAATAGCGGGGAACAAGACCAAATTTCTTAATATTTAACCTGCCGGTAGATGCTTTAAAAGAGAGCTCATTGATACGGATATGATATAAACTATCCGGAGTAGCATACTGATAATCATTTAGATTGATCAGTACATCTTTCAGCAAATACACCCGGGAAGGATCTGTAGCAGAATGTTCATCGATGAGCCAATCCTTAAGACTAATATCGAGGTTTTTTAAGGAATCAGTTTCTGATACCGCTGAGTTTTTATTGATATATTTAAGACTAATATCTTTAAAATCTACAGATTTGACACTTACCTCATTAAATATTTTTGAGATATATGCATAAGGCGACCGGTTTGGTCTTGGCGGTCTGTTCTCGTTAAAATCCAGCTGTTTATTGATCATCACTACACTGGGATGTTCAAATAACAATTGATCAATATTGAGCTTTTGATCCATAAACACCCTTAAAGGGTGAAAGCTCCACATGGTCAGTTTTTTTAACCGTATCTCGTAAATATTATTCGGCGCACGCTTCAGCCTAACCATTTTATTATAAATATTGGTATCAGGGAGGATACTTACATCCAATATCGAAGCATTACCCAATAAGTAATTGGTATTTACTGTACTAAATTCTACATGGTATAAACTATCCGTACCTTTTAGCACCAGCTCTTTTAATTTCTTCATCACAATCGGCCTGCGTTTTGAGCTGAGATACCAGGAACCGGCATCAGCAGCCATAAAAAGCAGAAATACAATGCCGACTGTCCATTTGCATACAGTAAATGTCTTCCGGGTTTGTTCAATCATGTATTAACAGGTATTTAATTCCAATATACGTTTTTTCCTATCTCCTGCCTTTAGCAGACTCCTTTTTTTCTTTTCTTTCTTTCATCTTTTTAACCACCACCTTTCGGCCTTCTTCCGGACTTTTCATCGGAATGATACCCAGACCTACAGTTTCTCTCATACCAATGAAAACACTTTTCCATAGCAAATTAAAGAAAGAAGCTCCTGGAGGGCGCTGAAAACTGATCTTTCCCGTACGCAACGGCTTCCCGGGCGCAGGGTTCGCATCTTTAATGATCAGCGCGTTAGCAAGAAAAGAAAGGAGCTTTTTCTTTTTAGCAGGCTTTCCATCCTCGCCCTCTTTTAAAAGTTCAACTTTTAAACTATCATAATACATATGCAGCACTCCTGAAGACCCTTTTGCATTCGCGCCGGCCTCAAAATCTATTTTTTGTATATGACCACTTTTAATTTTTACGAGGCCTAGTGCAGCACCTAAAGGGTTTAGTTTAACCATATCCATTTGACCTATATTTCCTCTAAAGGCAAAGGCCCCATTAGGAGACAGCAGGTCAAAGTCTATCCTAATTTTCAAATAAGCTGCCTTGATCATCAAAGCACTCAGGTTAGCAATGGCATGGTGATCTCTAACCAGAGAAAGAGAATCATTCGTTACATTTAAGATCCTGCCATTGAGCCGGTCAATGTGTACAGTTCCTTTTTGTCTGCTAATTGGATTATATTCGGTATATGCCACATTTACCCGTTGAAGTTCCAGCGTATCAATAGTAGTTTCTACAGGTAGTCTTTTGAGCGCCATATGAGGGAAATTACCTGATTTATCTCCATGCCCCGGAGGCATTTCCCTGTTCATAAATACCCTGGCATCTGCCTGTGTAATTTTAAGGGCCCCGGCATGTAAAACACCTTCTACATTTAGTTTCATAAAATCGACGCCTGTAAAATCAACCTGATCAAAAGTTAGGTTATAACGGTCTTTCTGCGTTTTTAGCATTCTGCTGAACTGAAGCTCGGGATACATTGGGATCATCCTGAATTTCCTCAGATGAATAAACCCAGCTCTTACAGATCCGGTTAGACTATCCACTTTCATCGTATACATTTTGTTTTTTGACAGGGAATGGTATCCTGCCATTTCAAAGGAAACATCTTTGGTATAATAAAACCTGGTGGTATCTTCATCGGCATGCGCATCCAGCAGCAGGTCATTTACATGCAGGTTTAAATGCTGTATCGTATTTAAAATATCTCCTGTGGCACCACTTACGTAATTGAAATCGGCATTTTCAATTTTAATTCCTTTAATATGAACAGATTTCAATGTTTTTGAAATTCGCTGATATAGACTCCGCTGATCTTTAGCCGTATCTGCTTTTTTCACCACTTTATTATAGATCATATTAATGGAGGGGCTTTCCAGGATAATATCATTCATCTCTATCTTTTTCTGGAAATAAACGGTAAGTATACTTACCCTGCGCAATGCCAGCTTTGCCAATTTTATCCTGAACAAATGAGTGGGTGCAGTGCCCGATCTTTTCATAGAATTGAAAACGGCAGTGTCAGGTGCAAGTAAAATACTATCTGCTGTTACTGTACCAGCCAGCAGGTTTAGATGGATGTCTTTAAAGTCGATCGTATACAAATGTTTCGATCCGCGGCGTACCACCTCTTTAATTTTTTTTGTCAGCACAGGCTTCCATTGTAAACTAAAATACAGGGATATACTACCCAGGATAAGGATTAAGACAACAACTATTGCGGCAAGCCATTGCCAGATTCTTTTTTTTCCGGATACCATTGGGCTGATCAATTTATATAGTATATATATACAAGCCGAATACTTACAATGTTTTATTCCTGCTTACAAGAATTTTTAAATTCTGCCAATTTGTCATTTATAAATTAAATTTTGTATTTTTGTATCCGTATTCCCATTACAAATTATGATCGATTTACAGCTAACAGACAAGACACACGATGAAGAGCGCCAGGGTGAAGCCCTGATCATTGACGCACCAAAAATGCGCGGTGGGAGAAAGCTATATATTGAAAGTTACGGTTGTCAGATGAACTTTGCTGATAGCGAAATTGTAGCCTCCATCTTGTTAGATCAGGGTTTTGAGACTACAGGAAACTATCAGGAAGCAGATGCAATTTTTATTAACACCTGCTCTATCCGGGAAAATGCAGAACAGCGCGTACGCAACCGTTTATCACAGTTTGGTATAGAAAAACGCAAGAACCCCAAATTAATAGTAGGGGTTTTGGGTTGTATGGCAGAACGTTTAAAATCTAAATTCCTGGAGGAAGAGAAACTGGTAGATATGGTAGTAGGCCCCGATGCTTACCGTGATCTGCCACAATTAATTGAGCAGGTAGGCGAAGGCCAAAAAGCAATCAATGTATTGCTTTCAAGAGAAGAAACCTACGCAGATATCAGTCCTGTCCGCTTAAACGGTAATGGAATCACTGCCTTCATTTCTATTATGCGCGGTTGTGATAACATGTGTTCCTTCTGTGTTGTTCCCTTTACCAGGGGACGTGAGCGCAGTCGTGATCCGCATTCTATTCTTGCCGAGGCACAGGATCTGTACGAGCGTGGCTATAAAGAAGTCACTTTATTGGGTCAGAATGTAGATTCATATAAATGGAAAGGGGCAGCAGATGCGGCCGATTCGGCAGAAATTATGGTCAACTTTGCCCAGTTACTGGAAAAAGTTGCCCTGATCAGTCCTGAATTGCGCATACGTTTTTCTACTTCTCATCCTAAAGATATTACCGATGAGGTTTTATATACGATCAAGAAATATGATAATATCTGTAATAATATCCACCTGCCGGTTCAATCGGGCAGCAGCAGGATCTTAGAACTGATGAACCGTACCTATACCCGTGAATGGTATATTAACCGTATTGATGCAGTAAGAAGCATTATTCCCGACTGTGCGATCTCTACAGATGTTATTGCTGGTTTTTGTTCAGAAACTGAAGAAGAACATCAGGAAACACTGAGCATGATGGACTATGTAGGTTATGATTTCGCTTTCTGCTTTAGTTATTCTGAAAGACCTGGTACCATGGCTGCGCGGAAACTAGCGGATGATATACCGGAGGAAGTAAAAAAACTCCGTTTACAGGAGATCTTGCTCAAACAGCAGGTTTCTTCTATGAAGAGGCTGCAGGCTTCAGTAGGTAAAACGGTAAGGATCCTTGTAGAAGGATTTTCCAAGAAGTCTGACAAGGATCTTTGCGGAAGAAATGACCAGAATGCGATGATCGTATTTCCGGCGGCAGAAAATATTAAACCCGGGCAATATGTAAATGTGGTCATTGAGCGTTGTACATCAGCAACGTTACTGGGAAGAATTGCAGATTAAAAAAGAGACAAAATATTTAAACAAATTCAATTTATTTTGGACGTACAAGATATTAAAAACCGATTTGGAATTATTGGTGGTTCTCCACTCTTAAACCGTGCTATTGACATTGCGCGACAGGTTTCCCCTACAGACATGTCAGTATTGATTACCGGAGAGAGTGGTAGCGGGAAGGAAGTTTTCTCCCATATCATCCACCAGATGAGCACTCGTAAACACGGTGCTTTTATTGCTGTAAATTGCGGGGCAATTCCCGAAGGAACTATAGATTCAGAACTATTTGGCCATGAAAAAGGCTCTTTTACAGGAGCACATGAGGCACGTAAAGGTTATTTTGAAGTCGCAAATGGAGGAACTATCTTCCTGGATGAGGTTGCAGAATTACCTTTAGGTACACAAGCCCGTCTATTACGGATCTTAGAAAGTGGTGAATATTTACGGGTAGGTTCTTCTAAAGTACAGAAAACAGACGTACGTATCGTGGCCGCTACCAACGTAGATGTATACAATAGGGTAAAATCCGGAAAATTCCGTGAGGACCTTTATTACCGCCTAAACACAGTACCCCTGCGCATTCCTGCCTTACATGAGAGAAAGGAAGATATTTACCTGCTTTTTAGAAAATTCTCTGCTGATTTTAGCGACAAGTACCGCAGTCCTGGCATACAGCTGGAACCGGATGCGATACAGATGCTGAGCAATTATAGCTGGCCGGGAAATGTAAGACAGTTGAAAAATATTGCCGAGCAAATCTGTGTGTTAGAAAAAGACCGGAATGTAACTCCTGCAGCGCTGTTGAATTATATCCCGAATGAGAGCGGCAGTAACCTGCCCATGGCAATCAACGGGAACAATAAAGAAGATTTTTCTGAAAGGGATATTTTGTATAAAGTTCTTTTTGATATGAAAAAGGACATGATGGATTTGAAAAAACTGGTAGCGGAGATCATCCAGAGTGGCGGCAATACTTCGCACATCATTGAAGACAATCCTCATTATATTAATCAGCTTTACCAGGAAGTAGATCAAACGATCAACAATGACTCCACGCTTACGATCAAAAAGCCTTCTCAGAATGCCCCTGTAGATTACAACTATACACACGATGCAGAAGAAGTGGAGGAATCGCTATCCTTGATCGACAAAGAATCTGACCTGATTAAAAAGGCCCTGAAAAAGCATAAAGGCAAGCGTAAATTTGCGGCACAGGAACTGGGGATCTCAGAACGGACGCTATATAGAAAAATCAAAGAACTGAATTTAAATTAGTAATGAAGAAGATATATTTACTGCTGCTGTTACCTGTAATAGCCCTTATAAATTCATGCTCTGTAAAACTGAGTGGTGCGTCCATTCCTCCTAACATGAAAAGTGTTAATGTCTTATTTATTGAAAACAATGCGCCATTGGTTGTCCCAACTTTAAGTCAGGATTTAACGGAGGCATTAAAAACCCGCATCAGGAATTCTACCAGCCTGAGCATTGACCCAAATAATGCAGATGCCGTATTTGAAGCAAGGATCACCGGCTTTGATTATAAAGTTATTGCCCTTCAGAATATCAACAGCCCAAGTGCGGGAGGAAATAGGCTAACGATCAGGATCAGCGTAAAATATACCAACAACTTACTTCCTAAACAGAGTTTTGAAGAGTCATTTGAACGGAATAAGGATTTTGTACTGGGCAGCCAGACCATTGAATCCGTGCAGCCGGCATTAATTTTAGACATTAACGCTCAGCTTACTGAAGATATTTTCAACAGAGCTTTTGCGCAATGGTAGAAAATTTCAATTCCAATGATTAACTTAGCAACGTGGAGCTGTCTAAAAACATAGAAGAACAACTGGCTGTATTGCTTGAGCATCCTGATCAGGTAGCTTCAGCGCATACAGCAATGTTAAATGAATTGCTGCAGGAATACCCTTATTATCAGCCACTACACCTGTTATTAGCTAAGGCTAACCAGCAGGCTGACAATAATGATAGCCTGGCAAAGGCTTCTTTGTATACCAATGGACAGTTGCTTCATCAATTCATTTTCAAAACAGAAAAACGTACTGCGGTTTTCCATCATCAGGAAGAACCAGCAGCAGAGGAAAAACAAATTCCGGTAGCTGATGAACAGGAAACTTTTGAAGAAATTTCTGAACTGAGTCCGGTAATACCTGTGCAGGAAGAAGAAGTTTTTGAGGAGATTGCAGAAGTTGATAATAGCAATTACCGTCCTTTCCGGAATTCTGACCAGTCAAATGGCCAGCCAAAAATACCACAGCAGCAGGAAAACCACATAGAACGCCGTCATACCACAGAAGACGAGCTTGTATTTGAAAGTATCGTTTCGGCCGATTTCTTTGCCTTTGAGCAGAGCCAGCAGATAGAGAAAATATCTGAACCGCAGCAAAATGCTCCGTTTACCGTTCCTGTTATAGAAGAACATGATGAAGCAGCGGCGGCAGAAACGGAGAATAGCCGGATAAGCAATTACCACGACGATAAACTTCCATATACCTTTTTATGGTGGCTGGCTAAAACACGCAAAGAGCACCAAACCGTGATGCAGCCTTATGCTACACCAAAGAAAGGTTCGTCACAAGAGCTGCAGCAGCAATACGTAGAGCATATATTTCATATGCAAAGCCACTTAACCGGAAACGAAGAGTTACTTGATACTCCTGAGCAGCCTAAACCAGCAAGCAAGGACTTTGAGATCATTGAGAGTTTTATCAGAAACGATCCGCAGATCACCCCTCCAAATGCAGAGCAGATCGATAACGAAAATAAGGCAAAGAAAAGCGCAGAGGACCAGAATGACCTGGTATCAGAAACACTGGCCTCCATTTATATCGAACAAATGCTTTATGACAAGGCGATAGATACTTATGAAAAATTAAGTTTGAAGTTTCCGGAAAAAAGACGTTACTTTGCCGACCTTATCCAATCTATAGAAAAGAAAATTTAACCATTTAACATACTATGCTTTTTTTAATTATTGTATTAATCATTATTTGTGTTGCGTTAGGATTGTTTGTATTAATACAAAACCCTAAAGGCGGTGGTCTGGCAACAGGCGGATCGGGCAGCAATATGTTCGGCGTGCAACGCACAGGAGATGTTTTAGAAAAAGGCACCTGGGTATTGTTAACCTTAATCGTGGTGATCTCGTTAGCGATCACAGCAGTAGGAAAATCAGGCGGCAGTAATGCAGGAGCTGTAGATTCTAAAATTCAGGAACAACTGGATAAAACACCAGCACCTTCTCCAATAGGCGGCGGACTGGCACCAGCGAGCTCAGCAACTCCTCCTGTAACTAAGGATACGACAAAGAAATAGGCTTAAAAGGCCGTTAAAATATTGCAGCCCGTCAGGAAATATCCTGACGGGCTTCTTTATGCATCCCCCTGCCAGTCTGACACAAAAAAACACAGCCATAATCTATTAGCTGACAAGCCTGTGTAAATTTGTCAAGCAAAGCACCCTTGGCATAAAAACTGAGGAGTGAATGCTGTTAGTATACAATTCAGACATTAACCTTTAAATTAAAACAATAATTAAGTTATGGCTTTAAACATTAAACCCATTGCAGATAGAGTAGTTGTTGAAGCTGCTCCTGCCGAAGAAAAAACTGCTTCGGGTATTTATATCCCCGATACAGCTAAAGAAAAACCTCAGCAAGGAACAGTAGTAGCAGTTGGCCCAGGTAAATATGCCGAGGTAACAGGAAACTTAGTACCCTTGAGCGTTAAAGTTGGTGATGTAGTTTTATATGGTAAATATGGCGGTACTGAAATTACTTACGAAGGTAAGGAGTATCTTATCATGCGTGAAACTGATCTTTACGCAGTTCTTTAATCGCTGGCTTAAACCAGCAAATCCCACCAAATATTTAAAAACAACATTCTAAAATGGCAAAGCAAGTAAAATATAACGTAGAAGCCCGTGACGCCCTGAAAAGAGGCGTTGATACGCTGGCTAATGCAGTAAAAGTAACTTTAGGTCCTAAAGGACGTAATGTAATTATCGATAAAAAATTTGGTTCACCTTCTATCACTAAAGATGGTGTAACTGTTGCAAAAGAAATTGAATTAAAAGACCCAATCGAAAATATGGGTGCACAGATGGTGAAAGAAGTTGCTTCTAAAACTGCAGATATCGCAGGTGACGGAACAACAACTGCAACTGTTCTTGCACAGGCAATTGTTACTGCTGGTATTAAAAACGTAGCTGCTGGTGCAAATCCAATGGATTTGAAACGCGGTATCGATAAAGCAGTTTCTGCAATTGTTGCTAACTTAAAATCTCAGTCGCAAACTGTTGGTGAAGACAATAAAAAAATCAAACAAGTTGCCTCTATCTCTGCAAACAATGATGAAGTAATCGGTTCACTGATTGCTGAAGCAATGGCTAAAGTAGGTAAAGATGGTGTAATTACTGTTGAAGAAGCAAAAGGTACTGAAACTGAAGTAAAAACAGTAGAAGGTATGCAATTTGACCGTGGTTATTTATCTCCATATTTTGTAACCAATGCTGATAAAATGGAAGCGGAATTAGAAAACCCTTACATTTTGATCTATGACAAAAAGATCAGCAATATGAAAGAATTATTGCCGATTTTAGAAAAACAAGTTCAAACCGGCAAACCATTATTGATCATCGCTGAAGATCTTGACGGTGAAGCTTTAGCTACTTTAGTAGTAAATAAAATCCGTGGTTCTTTGAAAGTTGTTGCTGTTAAAGCTCCAGGTTTCGGTGACCGCAGAAAAGCAATGCTGGAAGATCTTGCGATCTTAACAGGTGGTACTGTAATCTCTGAAGAAAGAGGTTATAAATTAGAAAATGCTGATCTTACTTACTTAGGTACTGCTGAGAAAATTATCGTTGACAAAGACAACACTACTGTAATCAATGGTGCTGGTCAGTCAGAAGATATTAAATCACGCGTTAACCAGATCAAAGCTCAAATCGAAACGACTACATCTGACTACGATAAAGAAAAATTACAAGAGCGTTTGGCTAAATTAGCTGGCGGTGTTGCAGTTCTTTACGTAGGTGCAGCTTCTGAAGTAGAGATGAAAGAGAAAAAAGACCGTGTTGACGATGCTTTACATGCAACCCGTGCAGCGGTTGAAGAAGGTATTGTTGCTGGTGGTGGTGTAGCTTTCATCCGTGCTATTGAAGCATTAGAAGGATTGAAAGGTGAAAACGAAGATGAAACTACAGGTATCGCTATCGTTAAACGCGCAGTTGAAGAACCATTACGTCAGATCTGCGAAAATGCAGGTATTGAAGGTTCTATCGTTGTTCAAAAAGTTAAAGAAGGAACAGGTGACTTCGGTTACAATGCCCGTACTAACGTATATGAAAACTTAATTAGTGCAGGTGTTATTGACCCAACTAAAGTTAGTCGTGTAGCCTTAGAAAATGCAGCTTCTATTGCAGCCATGTTGTTAACAACAGAGGTTGTTTTAGCAGATGATCCAGAAGATAATGCTGGTGGTGCTGGTATGCCTCCTATGGGCGGCGGCGGCATGGGCGGAATGATGTAATTCGTTCCACCTGTATATTTTTTACAGCAAATTAAAAAGCCCGCTATTTAAAAGCGGGCTTTTTTTATGCATGGTAAATTTCAACTCGTTGTTAGGCAGTTACTTGGAAAGTGTTATACACTTACCTAAATTTAAGCAACAAGCCAAATATGAAGAAACTTTTACCTGCCGTTTTTTCTTTCTTTTTATTGTTATTTTCCATTCAGTCTAAAGCCCAGCTCACCATTGGGAATGTGGATGCAGGACCTTATACGCCCGGATCATCTATCGCAGCGACATTCATTATTGGGAGCACTTGCATCCCTGTTGGAAATGTTTTTACACTTTATCTTTCTGATGCTACTGGCAACTTTGCGGCTGAAACAGCCATAGGTACTTTCAACGGATTTTATTCTACTTATGTAAATGGGGTAATTCCAACGACTACCCTCCCCGGTACGGGTTACAGAGTAAGGATCGGATCTTCTACCCCAGTATCCTATACCTTACCATCCGTCCCGATTACGATTGCCGCAGGAACGCCAGTTATCGCCAAAGTAAATGCTCCAGCGTCTACCATCAGTACCAATCCCGCTATCTTTGGCTCCTGCAACACTGATCCAAATACACCTTCCACCACTTTCTTTTTTGATAATGCATCTACCTCAACCAATGTAACGGTAACCATCAATAAAGAACTTAACCCGGGAACGCCGGCCACCTTAACCTATAGTGCTGGGAACCAAACCCAAACTTATACGGCCGGACTCGCACATTATACACTATTCGTTAAGGCGCTGATGCCTGATGGAACCGTAGGTACCCAAGCCTATTTCCTGATCAATAACCTGGCAGTTACTGCATTTACCACAACAGGTGCAAATACCGTTTGTTTTCCCACTGGTGCCTTCCAGTATAGTGTGGATGTTTCCAATAATGGAATCAAAGCCAACTTTCCCGGTAATACTTATAAAATAGACTGGGGCGATGGTTCTACCAGCCAGTATACCTATTGTGATATTATCTCCAATAATAACCTGGTTACCCACACTTTTACTAAATCATCCTGCGGATTATCATATACCTCCGGCACACAAACTACTTATAATGCCTTTGGGGTAAATGTAGGAGTTTACAGTCCTTATTGCGGTGCTATAGGCTCTCCGTTGTCTACCGCTGCTAAAGTAGTAACGAAACCAACGAATAAGTTTAATTATCCGCCTATTGCCTGTAAGGGTGATGTAGTTACTTTTGTGAATCTATCCACACCTGGTCAGAACCCGAATAGCGGAGGATCGAGCTGTACAAACAATACTGTTTTTTATACCTGGTATGTAGATGGTATAGTTGTGCTGTCAAACGTACCGGTTAGCACCAATATGACCCACACCTTTACGACTACCGGGTTACATACTATACGGCTCACCTCGGTGAGCAATGGAAGCTGCCAGGCAGATGATATCAGCAATACGATCTGTATACAAAATCCTCCGCAGCCAAGTTTCACTTTACCGGCAACGACCATTTGTTTAACGCCGGGCACACTTACGCCCGTAAATACTTCTATTCTGGACAACACCTCCTGCCCTTCTACACCAGTATATACCTGGGCAGTAAAAAAAGCAGGAGGAGCGCCTGCCGCAGGCGTTACCTATACCCCCAGTGCAAGTAATGTTGCTCCTACTTTTAAATTTACCCAGGCTGGCATTTATACGATCACAGTAAGCATTCAAACAGGTACATGTTCGGTAATTAGCGCTCCACAAACGGTATATGTGAATAGTGAACCAGTAGCAACACTGTCTCCTGATGCCTCTCTCTGTGCGCTTGGCAGCTTTACGTTTGGTCCAACCGGAACAATAACAAAAACCACCGTATCGGGAACGGTGCTACAACTATCTGATACCTATACCTGGACTGTTACAGGTGCTACAGGTTATAATTTTGCTAGCCCCGATGGTCCCAATACCCAATACCCTACCCTTAACTTTACTGGTTACGGCACATATACGGTAACACTCGTACACAAGAATAATTGTAATACGGTCACTAAAACACAGGTCATAAAGTTTTCACCATCTCCTATTCCAAATATAATAGCTAACCCTCCACAGGTTTGCTATAGCGCTCCGGTGAATCTGCAGGGAACCATTACCAATGGCACTTATGTTTCTTTTGTATGGAGCAGCACTGGCGCAGGCGTTTTTTCTAATCCTAATAGCTTAATTACCAATTATACCCCTACATCAGCAGAACAGGCTGCTGGCAGCACAACTATTCGTCTACTGGTGAATACAGGTATACCGGGGGCCTGCGCACAGGTGATGGACAATGTGACGGTAAACATCCTACCTAATAATACCGGCACCAGCAGCAGCGCACAAAATATTTGTACCGGCGGAACTGCTACTACAACACTCAGGTCAACTGTAGCTGGAAGTACATTTACCTGGACAGCGGCGAATGCCGATGGTAACGCGACCGGTTATTCCACAGCTGGAAACACCACAGTAATCAGTGACATCATTAACAATAGCAGCGCTACTAATAATGCTGTGGTGATTTATACGATCACTCCGCAGAGTAACGGCTGCCCAGGTGTTCCTTTTACCTTTAAGGTGACAGTTACCCCTAAACCTGTCATTACAGCTGTTCCAGCACAACCTGTTATCTGCAGCAATCACCCTGCTGCCATAACGATTACCTCTAATTTAACAGGTACAAAATATACCTGGACCAGTACCTCCACTCCTGGTATAATGGGCAACAGTACTAAAACTACGGCAACAGCAGCTACAGCTATCAATGATATCTTATCTAATAATAGCACTACACAGGGGACTGTTACCTATATCATTACACCTATTTCACCCACAGGATGCCCCGGCGCAGCTGTTACAGTAACCGTTAAAATTGATCCGCCGGTTACCATTGCCAATGCCGGTCCGGACGATAGTATCTGTGATCAAAATGGATATGTTTTAAAGGGTAATGCGCCAACTGTTGGAACTGGATTATGGACTGTTGTCTCTGCACAAACAGGTGTTGTTTTTGCAAACAATACAGAGCATAACACCGCAGTGACTGGTTTGATCAGTGGCCAGACTTACACTTTTAAATGGACCATATCTGCACCGGGAGCATGTGATGCTACGATGGACAATGTAGTGATTATCGTCAATACGCCCACTATTGCAGGTACTACAGGCGGTACCGCTACAGTTTGCGCAGCCAGCAACTCAGGAAATATTACCCTTACCGGGAATGTTGGAAATGTGTTACGCTGGGAAAGCTCCATTGACGGCGGCATCAACTGGCTCCCAATTGCCAATACGACCAATACACTTACTTATACCAATATAACAGCAACAACACAATATAGAGCGGTTGTTCAAAATGGAAGCTGTGAAAGTAAGATCTCTACCCTCACTAAAATTACTGTAACGAGAGCGACAACAATTGCTGCTGCCGGAGCCGGCCAGGTATTATGTAATCAAGTCAGTACGATCCTTGATGGAAACATGCCTAATTCCGGAGATACTGGTCAGTGGACAGTGATCACGGGCACACCGAACGTTGTGTTCAGTAATCCTGCAAATCCAAAAACAACGGTAACGGGGCTGGTGCCGGGACAAGCCTATGTGTTTAGGTGGACTATCACAGGATTATCGCCCTGCGGGCCAACAATGGATGAGGTGTCGATTACAGATGATTTACCACTCACCAATACCCTTAACAGTACGAGTACAGTAGTTTGTTACGGGCAGGCGATCACGATTAACGGCAGTACTCCTACCGGAGGCAATGGAACTTACAGCTATATTTGGGAAAGCAGTACTGATGGAACAACCTGGAGTCTCATTAACGGACAGACTGGTAAAAACCTGACTTTTACGCTACTGGCCACCACCAGCTTTAGAAGGACCGTAACCAGCAATACCTGTACTTTAATCAGCAATGTGATCCGCGTCATTGCACAACCACCTATAGCAAACAACACCATCGCCCTAGATCAAACCATTTGTACAGGTTTAGTTCCTGCACCTTTAACAGGAAGCACCCCAACGGGTGCAGACGGCAATTATAATTACCAATGGCAATTGAGTACCGATAACGGAGGTACCTGGACAGATATCAGTTCTGCTGTATTCATAGCTTATGCTCCACCAGCGCTAACTAGCACTACGCTCTACAGGCGCATAGTAAGTACAATTACCTGTAATGGAAACCTAAGGAGCATTAGCGCTCCTGTTACCATTACTGTAAAACCCAATGCAAAAGCTGAATATACTTTTACCACAGACAAAGCTTGTACTCCTTTTGTGATCAATACATCAAATATAAAGGCAATACCCTATCCTGACCGCAATGCGACTTATACCTGGTATGCTGATAATGTGCAGATAGGAACCGGGATCACTTTTCCGGGATACACCATATCTACTGCTAATGTAACAGTGACGATTAAGCTGGTCGCTACCAGCAGCCTGGGCTGTACGCAAGATGAGTTTAGCCATGTGTTTAGCACCAACCAAAGCATTGCGGCTTCCTTTACACAAAGTATCAATTCGGGCTGCAGTCCACTAGTGGTGAATTTTGTAAACACCTCTACTTCATTGACCAATGTAACCTTTAAATGGGATTTTGGGAATGGCACCACGTCTTCACAAACTATGCCTGCTGCGGTCACGTTTTTATCCAACCCTTTGGGAAAAGATACTACTTATACTGTTATTTTAACGGCGATCACCGCCTGTGGAAGCAACTCGGTTAAGGGTACAGTATTAGTTAAAGCCAGTCCTATTTCAATCTTCTCGCCAAGCAGAACTGTAGGCTGTGCACCGCTGACCGTAACTTTTAGCAATACTTCTCCGGGAGGCTCCAATACATATTACTATGATTTTGGAGATGGAACACTGCTTACAAAAACAGATAGATCACCGGTGCAGCATACCTTTACTACAGCTGTAGTTAAAGATTTTGTGGTAAAAATGGTTGCACAGAATGAATGCGGAAGTAATGAAAGTTCTTATACCATCCGTGTTTCACCCAATACAGTATTGCCGGAACTTGTTGTAAATGCGGACAACAAACAAGGCTGTGCACCATTAACGGTTAAGTTCTATAACAACTCAAAAGGAGCCGATTCTTTTAAATATACTTTTGGAGATGGCAGTACCGTTTTAACCAGAAGTGCACCTGAAGTAGTTACCCATACTTTTACTGCAGCAGGCACCTATACGGTTACGCTGCTGGCCTCCAACGGATGTTCTGACACGACCACTACAGAATCAATTACTGTGCTGCCACAGCCGCTTGCAGCATTTAGTGCAGATCATACTTTGGGTTGCCCTGGACTGGTTGTACAATTTAAAAACACGAGTACAGATGGCATAAGTTATTTATGGGACTTTGGGGATGGTGCAACTTCAACTGAGTTTGAGCCGAAGCATATTTTTACCGGCGACAAAGAGTTTTATACCGTAAGCCTTACGGCGACGAACACTTTGAGTTGTACTTATACAGCGACTATAAATGAATATATTCACATCGTTCCGCCGCCAATAGCCTTATTCAATGTAAATCCTTCTACCGTAATCAGCATTCCTAATTACACTTTTAGGTTTGAAGATGAGAGTACCGGAAGCCCTTCGGTATGGTTGTGGAACTTTGGTGACGGCGTAACATCTGCCCTTAAAAACCCTACACATACCTATTTGGATACAGGCACTTATGTGGTAACCCTCAGAGCAGCCAATCAGCAGGGCTGTTTTACTACCACTTTTAAAAATGTGACTATTGTAGGTGTACCGGGTTATTTATATGTGCCTAATGCCTTTATGCCGGGAAGTAAAACCCCGGAGCTCAGGACATTTATAGCCAAAGGATCTGGTATTAAAACATGGAGAATGAGCATTTTTAATAAATGGGGACAAGACCTATGGCAAACTACCCTGCTGAATGACGGCCGGCCAGTTGAAGGCTGGGATGGAACCTTTCAAAGTGTTCCCGTTCCGCAAGGCGTGTATTACTGGAAAATTGATGTGGAGTTTATCAATGGTAGTGCATGGAAAGGGATGACCTACAACTCGTCGGCCCCAAAAAAAACCGGAGTAATTCACCTGCTTAGATAATGAGAAAATGAGATTGTTCCCTAGTTATTTATTCGTTGTATTTTTATTTACAGGATCAGTTAAAGCACTGGCCCAGGATCAAATTTATTCTCAGTTTTATAATGCGCCACTCTATCTTAATCCGGCCTTAACCGGCCAGTTTGAAGGAGACCTGCGAATGAACATGATCTACAGGAACCAATGGACGGCACTGAGTGGTACGCTCAGCTATATCAATGCCTCTGCAGATCTGAATATACCTAACTTTGGCGGAGGCGTAGGTATTCAGTTTAACCGGAGTACTGAGGGGACCGCCTACCTGGTTAAGAACAATGCTGCCGCAACTTATTCTTACAGTGTAGGGAGTGATAATTTTGTTCTATCTTTTGGTGTACAGGCAGGTTTTACCAGCAGGCAGATCAATTTTAGCAAGTTAGTTTTTTCTGATCAGATAGATAACCGACTGGGATATGAGCCAGGCAGCATCAGTGCAGCAGAGCTGCCAGACATGGCCCAAAAGTACTTTTTTGACCCTGCTGCCGGAGTGAACCTGGTGTACGGCAGCTTTATGGCAGGTGCAGGCGTATACCATATTAACCAGCCCGACGAATCGTTTAGCGGTGCCCAGGCGAAATTACCTATGCGGCTAAACTTTAACGCAAGCTACAGAATTCCACTTTCAGGTAATTACAACTATGGATCAACTGATGGCGCTTACCTCATTCCATCAGTAGTGTATTATAAACAAGGTAACGTTACTTCTATGAGCGCGGGTGCACAGTTTAAGTATAAGGGAGTAAATACAGGACTTTGGTACCGTACCGCCGGCGAAGGAGGCCCGGATGCTATTGTGCTTTCCCTAATCTTCGACATCTTTTCTGGTGGCAAAAATGGAGAGAAATTGCGAATAGGAATTAGTCATGATGCTACTACCTCAAAGATCAATTATACCAATACCAATGGGACTACAGAGGGAAGTATAGGGTACGAAAAATACTTCCAGAACAGCTCCAGCTATAATAAGTTCAATGGGTTACGTTGTTATGATTTCTATTAAAGTCTAAATATGCTGTAAATCTTTTTATATTTATTCTTTCGATCAGCATGGAACATCTCATAGAAGGCAATCATTTCATTACCACGGTGGAGGTAACTAAATTTTTATTAGCCATTATATTGTGCGGACTGATTGGTACCGAACGGGAGTTAAGAGCCAAACAAGCCGGATTAAAAACTATGATCATGATTGGTCTTGGCTCTACGCTTTTCACTATTTTATCCATAAAGATCGGCACCGGCAATGCCGATCGGATTGCATCTAATATTGTTACCGGTATTGGATTTCTTGGTGCTGGAGTAATCTTTAAAGAAGAGAACCGTGTTAAGGGGCTCACTACAGCATGCGTCATCTGGATTGTTGCTGCTATTGGAATGGCAATAGGAGGCGGTTATTTCGAACAAGCGATTGGTGTAACGGCTATTGTTCTGCTGGCATTGATATTTTTCCCATACCTGGAATTAATCATCGCGCGCAAAAATACAACCCGTGAATACCGGATCGTGAAAAAATATGAGGGAGAAAGCCTGGAGGAATATGAACAATATATTAAAACTTCGGGCTTAAAACTGCACCGCGGAGCACAGGAAATGACTGATGGCAGCATCAATGGCATCTGGATAGCTGTCGGCAGCCCTCAGAATCATGATAAATTTGTAGACAGCATGCTGCAGGATAAAAAAATACTTGAATTTCATTTTTAGCGCCCTTTAATTCTCCTCAAACTATTTAGCTTTGCACCATGCAAAGAGAACAAATCTCGGTATTTGATATTTTTAAGATCGGCATTGGCCCTTCAAGTTCACACACTTTAGGCCCATGGAGAGCTGCCCAGCAATTTACAGCTTCGCTGACCAGCAATCAATTATTGTATGATGTAGTACAGATAAAAATATTACTGTATGGTTCTCTAGCAAAAACAGGCATTGGTCATGGTACCGATATCGCAATCTTGCTGGGAATGACCGGTGCTGATCCGGTTACTTTTGATGTGAATGCTATTGATGCGACCATTGATCACATCAAAATTGAACAAAGACTTTTTTTAAACGGCAACAACCACGAGATTGTCTTTAATTATGCAGAAGATTTAATCTTTTTATACCAGGAAAGCCTTCCTTTCCATCCCAATGCCGTTACTTTTCAAGCCTTCCTGACTACCGGCGAGGCTTTTTCTGAAACCTACTACTCTGTAGGCGGCGGCTTTGTGGTGAAGGAAGGGGAAAACGGCAGTGAAAAGGAACCCGTAGAACTGCCTTTTCCTGTAGAAAAAGCTGGTGATCTGCTGCACTGGTGTCTTACCACGGGCTTAAAAGTATCAGAAGTAGTGATGGAGAATGAGCTGGCCTGGCGTACAGAAGCAGCAACGAGAGCAGGGATTTTACAGCATTTCAAGGTGATGAGCGAATGTACTTTTAGGGGTTGTCATTCCAGCGGGTTTTTACCAGGAGGATTAAATGTAGGCCGCAGGGCGGCAGCTTTAAATAAAAGGCTGATCGGCGACAGGCCTTATACCGATTATGAAAGCTGGATCGAAGCGATCAGGGCCGGAGGAAATAGTTTTAAATATACCTTAGACTGGGTAAGTTGTTTTGCACTGGCAGTGAATGAAGAAAATGCTTCTTTCGGCCGGGTAGTTACTGCCCCAACAAATGGTGCAGCAGGAGTAATACCAGCAGTACTCCAATATATCATTGCTTTTTGTGACTGTTATACTGAAGAAAAGATCATACAATTTATCACCTGTGCTTCGGAAATCGGCAGTATTTTTAAAAAAGGAGCCACTATATCCGCTGCAATGGGCGGTTGTCAGGCTGAAATTGGTGTTTCTTCGGCAATGGCTGCAGCAGCTTTAACAGAATGTCTGGGAGGCTCACAGCGTCAAGTAATGATGGCCGCTGAGATTGCTATGGAACATCATTTAGGCATGACCTGTGACCCAATTGGTGGTCTGGTACAGATTCCCTGCATTGAAAGAAATACGATGGGCGCTATCAAAGCAATCACGGCCAGCCAGCTTGCATTACAAAGCAATCCAGACAAAGCCAAAGTAAGCTTAGGCGCTGTAGTGAACACCATGTGGGAAACTGCTCTGGACATGAATTCCAAGTACAAAGAAACCTCAGATGGTGGCCTGGCCACAAACATCCCTATCAGTTTACCGGAATGCTAATTATTTCACTTGAAAAATTTGGGTAACGGCAGGAGATAATAAACTCACCCAATCCTGGTACATTTTATCCGATGGATGCAGCCCGTCAGCAGCAACTAATCCCGGACTCGAAGCAGCATTTCTTGATTCGGGTGTAATATTCGTATAATTAACACCTGCCTTAGTTGCTTCATCAAAGTTAACCGCATTAAAAGCATCAATTGCTGCAGCAATATTCTGCTGTCCCCTTCCGCTTGCCAAACCAAAAGGTGTAGCCCCCCAATCGGGTATCGAGATCACAAACACATGGGTAACCTGTCCTCCGGCAAAGCTGATGGCTGTTTGCAGCAGCTCTTTGAATTCTGTACGGTAAATATCAATAGATTCTCCCCTGTACTGATTATTTACCCCTATAAGCAAGGTAACCAGATCAAATTTAGAAGTTAGTGCAGCGGTTTGAATAGCCAGTTTTAGTTCTCCTGTGGTCCAGCCGGTTTGTGCAATGATAGTAGGCGCTGAAATTTGTAAACCTTGTTTAGTCATTGCGGCAGCAAGCTGATAAGGAAAACTCTGGCTTTGATCTACAGCTTCGCCAATCGTATAAGAATCTCCTAAAGCCAGGTAAGTATGTGTTCCTGCAGGAAAATTGATTTTAATGGTATCTATTTTGGTCATTTCATTTTCGAGACTTTTTCTGCATCCCATTAGTGATATAAAAATAAGACATACAACTATTCCCTTCATCTTAGAATTTACGAAGGAAATGGTTTATCAGATGTTAGAAGAGTTCCATTTGAAACTGGCTGGCAATATGCTTTTTCAGCACCTCTTTCACCTCTGCCATATTCACTTCATGCCCCAGCTCACGCTGCATAGAAGTTACATCCTTATCATCTATCCCGCAGGGAACTATGTTTTTGAAATAACCAAGGTTAGAATTCACATTAAAAGCAAAGCCATGCATGGTTACCCAACGGCTGCATCGAACACCCATTGCACAGATCTTCCGTGCCTTTTCATTATCAGCATCCAGCCATACACCGGTATATCCCGGATATCTTCCGGAAGGAATTCCATAGTCCTGCAACGTCAGGATCACTGCTTCTTCCAGTGTTCTCAGGTATAAATGAATATCTGTAAAGAAATTATCCAAATCCAGGATCGGGTAACCCACCAGCTGACCGGGGCCATGGTAAGTAATATCTCCTCCCCTGTTAATTTTATAATAGGTAGCATGCTTTTCTTCCAGCCCTTTTTCATCCAGCAGCAGGTTTTCCGGATGACCGCTCTTACCTAAGGTATACACATGCGGATGCTCACAAAACACTAAAAAATTGGGAGTTTCTGCTGTTGTATGGTTATTTCGGTTACTGGTTTTAATAGCTACCGTTTCATTTAAAATAAGTTCCTGATGGTCCCATGCTTCCTGATAGTCTACCAGTCCCCAATCAACAAATTTTACTTTCTTGTTCATCACCTTTAAAATTAACCTACTACATAACCCAGCATATAACCGGTTATGGTATTAAAATAGCAAACTGTTAACATTCTTCTTCCTTCGGGCAGATCGACAATAACAGTTAGTTCACCTATATCACTTATTTCAAAAGGCTGAATATGAATATGCTTTCTGAACTCTAATCCCTTTTTACCATACCATTTATAAACGGCTTCTTTCACACACCAGCAGATATACAATCCCTGGGTATTGTCTTTCACATTAGACTGTGCCAGTTCTGGCGGTGATAAGAATTTTTGCTGGATACGATGAATTTTAGTTTTTACCTGTTCGATATCCACCCCTACACTTCTGGTCTTACCAATCATCACTGCGGCATAATCATAAGAGTGGCTTAAAGAAATGCTGTAACTGGAATTTGCCAGGTAGGGCTTGCCATGCTCATCCATACGGCAATCGATATAATCGTCAGTATTTAATAGGGTACGCAACAGCAATCTGGTACTGAGCCAGTGCAGCAAGCGCTTACTATTATTTAGTGAAGCCAGAAAATCAAGTTCATGCTGCTTTAACTGCAAGCCGGAAAGAAGCTCCTCTTCTCCTTCTTCGATCTTCCATACCCCGAGTACGGTCTGATCGTCAATATCTTTATTATAGATTACAGGCATCCTATTTTAAAAATTCAATGCAAAAGTATCTTAAATTAATCATAATTTCGCCCAAAGACTTAACAAATGATACTTTCCGACAAACGCATTCTAGAAGAGATTGAAAAGGGTACAATAATTATTGAGCCCTATAACCCAGAATGTTTAGGCACTAATTCTTACGATGTACATCTGGGTAAATACCTGGCTACTTATACAGATAGGGTATTGGATGCTAAAGCTCACAATAAAATTCAACACTTTGAGATTCCAAAAGATGGTTTTGTATTACACCCAGGCACTTTATACCTTGGCGTAACACTGGAATACACAGAAACACATGCTCATGTTCCTTTTCTGGAAGGAAAATCAAGTACCGGACGTTTAGGAATTGATATTCATGCGACTGCGGGAAAAGGCGATGTAGGCTTTTGCAATACCTGGACACTAGAGATATCCTGCGCGCAGCCAGTAAGGATCTATGCAGGTATGCCGATCGGGCAGCTGATTTATTTTGCTGTTGAGGGAGACGTAGAAACCATGTATAATGCTAAAGACAATGCCAAATACAGCAACAAAACCACTAAGCCCGTAGAGAGCATGATGTGGAAGAATAATTTTTAACGCTGACTTAATAATTATAGCTTTTTAAGCCTCAATATCCTTATATTGAGGCTTAATTTTTTAGCCGGCAAAATGAAAACCAAATATCCGGGTTTATCCCTCCTCCTGCTAGTTTGTACCCTTGTTCTGGCCTTTCGGCTGGCGGATGATCCTTTTGAAGCCCTTTTAAAAAAACTCTCGGATTATAATGAAACACACCCTCAGGAAAAGGTATATCTTCATTTGGATAAACCATATTATGCCATTGGCGATAATATTTGGTTTAAAGCCTATGTAACCGATAACCGAAACAATACGCTATCCCGGATCAGCCATATCTTATATGTTGAGCTGATCGATGAAGACGATTCGCTGAAGAAACAGATCAAACTTCCGCTGGTGTCTGGCATTACCTGGGGAGATTTCAAATTGCCAGACTCACTGCAGGAAGGAAATTACAGGATCAGAGCTTATACACAATGGATGAGAAATGCAGGCCCCGATTTCTTTTATGACAAAACAATAAAAATAGGCAATTCATGGTCTAACCGGGTTTTTACCAGTACTACCTATTCTTTTTCGCAGAAAGACAAGGCCGAAAGTGTGAACACGGTGTTGAAGTTTAAAGATAAACAGGGTGAGCCATATGCAGACCGTGCAGTAACTTATGAGATAAAACTGAAGGATAAAATAACAGAACATGGGAAGGGGGTGACCAATGCGCGGGGTGAGATCAACTTCTCCTTCAATAACAACCAGCCTAATATTCCTATATCCGGCAAAATTATTGCCACGCTAACTTTACCCGATAAACAGCAGGTAGTGAAAAGTATCCCGATAAAAGCCACATCAAATGCGGTTTCTGTTCAGCTGTTTCCAGAAAGCGGCAGCCTGGTAGAGAACCTGCCATCAAAAATAGGGATCAAGGCCATCAATGCTTCCGGACTGGGCGAAGATGTTAGCGGTATACTGGTAGATAATTATGGTGATGAGCTGACCACCTTTACCACTACCCATCTGGGAATGGGCAGTTTCATGGTGAGTCCGGAACCCGGCAAAAGCTATACTGCCAGAATAAAACAAAAAGACGGTACCCTTCAAAATATCCCGCTGCCGAAAGCACTGGCAGCAGGTTATGTGATGGCCATAAATGATACAGATAGCGGGAAAGTGTTTGGAAAAGTGCTGATCAGTGAAAAACTGCTCAATCAGGGGGAGATAAAATTAGTTATCCAGCAAAATAATAGTGTGTATGCAGTGATCAGAACCACCACGGCCAAACAGGTTACTTCTTTTATGCTGCCCAGAAAAGACCTCCCATCTGGAATCCTTCATTTTACTCTTTTCACCCCCGGCAATCTGCCTGTTGCTGAACGACTGATTTTTATCAATAAATCCGCCGATCAGATTCAAACAACTGTGATGAATTTAAAGCCCACCTATAGCAAAAGAGAAAATGTGGCGCTGGAGTTTTCGGCAAAGGACGGAGATAAACCTACACAAGGAAGTTTTTCTATAGCAGTTACCAATACAGCTGCGGTTGAATCAGATGAAGATAATGAAAGTAATATACTGAGTAACCTGCTGCTAACGTCCGATCTGAAAGGATATATTGAAAAACCTAATTATTACTTTCGTAACAGGGACCAGCAGACACGTGAAGATCTGGATAACCTGATGCTTACACAGGGATGGAGCAGGCTACTTTGGAAAGATCTGATGGGAGAACCCCTTAAGGCACCTGTATTTCCGGCAGAGAAATCGCTAACCGTTAGCGGGACCATTACTACTTTTGGCGGTAAGCCAGTAGCAAAGGGAAAGGTTTCTTTAATGAACACTGCCGCCGGTCTGTTTATGATCGATACACTAACCGATGAAAAAGGTCATTTTACTTTTGACAATCTCTCTTTTGGAGACAGCACTAAGTTTATTGTTCAGGCCCGTAATATCAGGAACAAAAAAAATGTAGATATAAAACTGGATATTATTCCCGGACAGGTGATCACCAGGAACAAAAACACAGGTGATATAGAAGTTAATGTGAACGAATCAATTAAAAACTATGTACAAAAATCAGAAGGTTATTTTAATGAGCTAACCAGTCATGGCTTGCTTGCCCATAGTCATTTACTCAGCCAGGTGAATATTGTAGAGAAGAAAAAACCAACTATTACCTCTTCTAATCTCAATGGGGCAGGTAACGCCGATAACGTGATCCTGGCAAAGGATCTGGGAACCTGTATCAATATATCCGACTGTTTACAGGGGAAAGTTGCAGGCATGCTAATTTCAAATGGCCGGGCAAGCCTGATGCGAAACATGGGAAAACCGATGGAAGTTATTGTAGATGGAGTACCTTTGATGGATATGGGGCCTCCGGGTTCGGGGCCATTGAATGACATTCAGCCTTTTGATGTGGAAACAATAGAAGTATTAAAAAGTGGAGGAAATACTGCAATATATGGTTCTCAGGGTGCTAATGGTGTTATCATCATCACCACAAAAAGGGGAGGCCATGATCCGAATTATCATCCCTACACTCCTGGGATTATTACTTACAACCCTGCAGGTTATTATGCTGAACGCCAGTTTTATTCTCCGCAATATACACCAGACCATAAAGCGGAGGGCACGGATCAAAGAACTACTGTATATTGGAACCCGCATGTCCCTACCACTGCAGAAGGCCTCGGTAAATTTAATTTTTACAATACAGACCAATCCGGGGTTTACAGAGTTGTAATTGAAGGAATTAATAGTGATGGTCATCTGGCCAGAAAAGTATATACTTACGAAGTAAAATAATTTTATGAATACCATTAATGTAACAATAAAAGATCGCTTAGCCCTAATCACCCTCAACCGTGGTAAATCTAACGCGCTAAACGGAGAGATGATCACTGAGCTGACAGACATGCTGCATAATATTGAGCATGATGCAAACATAGGCGGAGTGATCATTACCGGCAGGGAAAACTTCTTTTCTGCAGGACTGGACCTGATAGAGTTATATCGCTATAATGAAGAAGAAATAAAATCTTTCTGGCATCTGTTCCTGGATTTTACAGCAAAGATCACGGCTTTTAAAAAACCAATGGTAGCGGCAATTAACGGACACTCCCCTGCTGGCGGATGTGTGATCGCCTTAGCCTGTGATGCAAGGGTCATGGCTGAAGGAAAGTTTATCATTGGCCTGAATGAAGTTCCGGTAGGGATCATTGTACCAGATAGTATTTTCCATTTGTATGCTTTCTGGCTAGGTAAAGCCAATGCCAGCCGCAGTTTGCTGGAAGGAAAATTGTTTAGTCCGGAAGAGGCTCTGCAGATCGGGTTAGTAGATGAGCTGGTTAACCCTGCAAGTATTATGACAGCCGCGGAGCGTAAGATAAGGAAGTACATGGCTTTGGAGCCCAACACCTGGCAGCAAAGTAAACTGAATATTAGAAAAGAACTGATCGCAG